>Ga0316605_10000064_pt1 | contig 132487 bp, 127 predicted proteins | sample OWC_soil_day20_n_FD_207666 | JGI IMG/M metagenome (GOLD analysis project Ga0316605, IMG submission 207666) | Wetland soil microbial communities from Old Woman Creek delta, Ohio, United States - OWC_soil_day20_noCT | ecosystem: Environmental > Terrestrial > Soil > Wetlands | place: USA: Ohio...
TTTTAAATTCGGATTTTGTTTTGGGCAAACACATGGGTTTGCCCCTACGTGTTTGACTGCAAAGATAATATATTTTAGACCTTTTGTCAAGGATAATGATATAAAACTTTTTTTCAGGGCAATCCTCTAGTCGTTCCTTTCGGCGAAGAATTCGTCTTTGAAGTTGGTTAGGTATATCTTTGTTTTTGCTCTGGTTATTGCAGTGTAGAGCCAGCGCAGGAATTCTATGTTGTGCATATCGTCTGTGAAGTAACCTTGATCAACAAAGACAGTATTCCATTGTCCACCCTGCGCCTTGTGGCAGGTCAAACAATAGGCAAACTTAATCTGTAAGGCATTATAATATGGGTCTGCCTTGATTGCCTTATTCCTTTCCTTCTTCGTCTTTATATCCATATAGTCTTCTGCTATCTTATGATAAAGCTCAGAACTCTCGGCGTTTGTTAGTGAGGGAGAGTTGAGGGAAAGAGTATCTAACATAACGGTTAATTCAACCTCAGGATGGTCATCGTAATCTAAAAGACTTACTATTATATCGGCGTAACGTCTATTGTGAATATCGTTATAACGCAATATTCTTTTAATAACCATTATATCCCCGTTGGCAATAAATCCTGCCTCGGAGTCTTCGTCTAGCCAATAATAATTATTTTTTACGCACATTATATGGTCGCCAACATCTATCTCATTCTCCTTGTCGAGAATCCTATATCGTATATGATTATTGAATTGGTTTGCACTCTTATTGCTTCGGCAAATCATCACCACCTCATCAACTGAGTTCTTATAATACTCATCTCTTAGTGTTTCCTCCAAAAGAGAAGGGTCTAACCTTATGAAATCGTCTAAATCTTCTGACTTTAGGTAAGGAAAACGAACCCTTTTATTAGAAATAGAGTATCGGACATTAGAAGCATTCTTCAATATTCCTGAATCTAATGCTTGACGAACAACCTCCGAAAGCTCATAAACCATAGAATCTTGTGAAAAATGAGAAAGAAGATAATCCCTATCAAGGGCAGGGGATACATCGGAGCCAACAGGAGGTAATTGTGCAGTATCTCCAACGAATATTAGTTTGCAATTATCTCCAGAGGAGGCAAAGAGTAATAGGTCTTCTAATAGATTTCGATTAGAAAACAAGACGCCTTCGCTTGAAATATCAGAAACCATAGAAGCTTCATCGACAATAAATACAGTGTTACGAAACTTATTCTCCTTAAGGATAAAACGCTGGTTGCCATCGGCATCTCTAACGCTAATATATATAAACCTATGACAGGTCGAAGCCATTTTCTTTGAATAGGAGCTTAAGACCTTAGATGCACGTCCAGTGGGAGCAAGAAGTATTGTCCTAATTCTATACTCAGGCAAGGTTTTTACTAGAGTTGCAATCATTGTTGTCTTACCAGTTCCTGCATAACCTCGAAGGATAAAGCAGTTAATAAGGTTTTGTTGGAAGAAGAAATATTCTAAATGCAAAACAAGTTCGTCTTGATTTGCAGTGGGGGGAAAGGATAGTTTGCTAAGAAAATCTTGTTTGAAACTCATTGAATCCTATTATTCATTATTTCAATAATCTTCCCTTGAGTTTCTTTGTAGTATAGGTTTGGTAATTACCCTTTTGGTCATTATAAATAAAGTGAGCCTCAAATTCAGGATGTGAGCTAAGCCAAACTATTGCCTTATCTAATCCCATAACCATAAAAGCCGTTGCAAGACCGTCGGCAGTTGTTGCATCCTTTGCTAGAACGGAGGCAGAAAGAAGAGAATGCTTAACGCTACGACCAGTCTTTGGGTCAATGGTATGCGAGTATTTCACTCCGTTTTCAATATAGAACTTTCTGTAATTGCCAGAGGTAACAATAGACTCATCCTTTAGCTCAATATAAGAATCATACTCCCTCTGGCTATCCTTATCCTTACTTGGAGTCTCAATAGCACAAGTCCATTTCTTATTATCGGGTTTCTCACCCATTGCCCTAACCTCGCCACCAACATCTACAATAAAGGAAGATACTCCCTTCGAAATTAAGTATTCGGAGATTTTATCGGTAGTATAGCCTTGAGCAATTGCATTAAAGTCTATCTTTGTTTGAGGGATTTTCTTAATAAGCCTACTATTCTTTACGCTAATATTCTTATATCCCACGTATTTCAAAAGGCTGTCAATCTTCTTGTCGGTAATTTCAATCTTATTCTTTCTTGCAAATCCATATGCCTCAACCAGTCCTCCAACTGTAATATCAAAGGCTCCGTCGGTTAGAGTGCTTATTCTCTGTGAGTGGTTGAAGTTATCTAAGAATATATTATCAAGCTCAGTAACAATATTGTCGTTTACCTTATTGATAATGCTATTGGTATCCCAAAGAGAAATACTCTTATCAATAGCACCAAAGACACTGTCGATACCATTCTTTATATTATTCTTCTGCTCATTCTTTCCAAAATAAGATATATGATAATATGAACCTTGAATCATTCCATCAATACTTATCTGAGTTATCTCTTCTGCTTTCTTGGTTTTATTACAAGAAAGAAAAAGAGAAGATAATAAGGCAAGAATCAATAAAGGTAAGATTGTTCTCATTATTTTATTTTTGAGAAATAAGGAATAGCTTTTTGTAGGTCTTCGTCAATCTTTAGATAAATCTCGTAGAAGTATTTATCCTCGTAAAGACTCTGAGCAAAATATGCTTTCATTAATAGTTTAATCTCCGAAAGGTCTTCCTTAAGAGAATTATCTTTCTTTACACCATTCTTTTCGGCATAGGCAAACAAGTCGTTTAGAGTTTTTTGAGAAACACTATAGTCTTTCACAAAGCTCTCTCCAGAGAAATATATCTTAAAGTCGGAACGATGCTTGTCTACGTAGTCAAAACAGAACTTATATAATAGTCCTTTCTTGATAAGCTCAGAATAGTAGTTACCCTTCTTGTAATTATAGTAAGGCAAATCCACATCTGGTTCAATACCACCTCCACCATAAACAATTCTTCCTTTCTTTGTCTTGTATTTTTGACTATTAGAGTGAGAAATTGTGTCCTTATCTCCCTTGTTCATGCTTGCATAGCGAAGTATAAAGTCTTCGAAATACTTTTCTGGATCTCCTGTAATATATGGACGTTGAATGCAACGACCAGAAGGAGTATGGTAACGAGAGATAGTTAATCTAACAGCAGAGCCATCGGGCAATTGTCTTTGTTCTTGAACCAAGCCCTTACCAAAGGTTCTGCGGCCAATAATCATACCTCTATCATTATCCTGTATTGCACCTGAAAGGATTTCAGCAGCAGAGGCAGAAAGTTCATCTATCAAGATTATTACCTTTCCTTTTTCGAAAAGACCTCCTTTTGTAGCAAATAGATTATCTCTGCCTCTTTTTCTGCCTTGAGTATAAACAATCAAATCTCCTTCTCCAATAAACTCATCGGCAACTTGATATGCTTGTTCAAGATATCCTCCCCCATTTCCACGAAGGTCAAATACTAATTCTTGCATACCCTTGCTTTTTAGCATCTTTATTGCCCTGCTTACCTCATCGGCTGTTGTTTGCGAGAATTGAGAAAGTTTAATGTATCCAGCCTTGGAATCAATCATACCAAAATAGTCTACACTAAAGGTAGGTATAGCATCTCGAGTTATATTAAAGCTTATTAGCTTCGAGACTCCTGTTCTTTTTATTCCCAGATTTACCTTTGTACCTTTCTCTCCTTTAAGAAGACGCATAACATCTTCATTCTTTATCTTTTTTCCTGCCCAGACTTTTGAATCTATTGTAACAATTCTATCTCCAGCCATAACTCCCGCCTTTTGTGAAGGACCTGAGGGTACGGGTTGGATAACTACAACTGTATCTTCAATAATTCTAAACTGAACACCTATTCCATCAAAACTACCATTTAGACTCTCTTGCTCTTTCTTGTTATCTGCAGCAGTAAGATATACAGAGTGAGGGTCTAACTCCTCCATAAAACTAGCAATTGCCTTGTCGGCCAAAGAATCAATATCTACCTTATCTACATAGTCATCGTTTATGTAACCAAGTAGGTAAGCAAACTTATCTACAATATTCTTTTGTGCGTTAGAGGAAATAGAGCTACTATTTCCTTTTGGCAAAAGATAGTATCCGATTAGTATTCCGAAAACAATCGAAATGGATATTACTAATGGTAATCTTGATTTATTGTTCATTAATCGTTCTTTTCAGGTTTCATTTGAGGGAAGAATAATACATCTTGAATAGAAGGGCTATTGGTCATAAACATTGTTAGACGGTCGATACCTATTCCCATTCCAGATGTTGGAGGCATACCATATTCTAAGGCTCTTACGAAGTCATAGTCAATAAACATTGCCTCAGTATCTCCTCTTTCTTGTAGTTTCAATTGTTGTTGGAAACGGTCAAGTTGGTCAATTGGGTCGTTAAGCTCAGAGTAAGCATTAGCTAATTCTTTTCCATTAATAAATAATTCGAATCGTTCTGTAAGTTCAGGGTTAGAACGATGTTCCTTTGTTAGTGGAGACATTTCCTTTGGATAGTCGTAGATAAATGTAGGTTGAACATAGTGATGCTCACATTTCTCTCCAAATATCTCATCGATAAGTTTCCCCTTACCCATTGTGCTATCTACCTCTATATTCATCTTCTTACAAGCAGCAAAGAGCTCTTCTTCGCTCATAATGTTTATGTCGTAACCAGTATGTTCAAGGATAGCCTCACCCATAGTAACTCTCTTGTATGGACGTTTGAAGTCAATTTCCTTATCTCCAAGTGTAACCTTTGTATCTCCATTAATAGCTATTGCTACTCTTTCTATCATTTCCTCGGTAAAGTCCATCATCCAGAAATAATCCTTGTATGCAACATAAACTTCCATTGCAGTAAATTCAGGATTATGTGTTCTGTCCATACCTTCGTTACGGAAATTACGAGAAAACTCATAAACTCCATCGAAACCTCCAACAATAAGACGTTTTAGGAATAATTCATTTGCAATTCTAAGATATAATGGAATATCAAGAGCGTTATGATGAGTAATAAACGGTCTTGCTGCTGCTCCTCCAGGAATGTTTTGAAGAACTGGAGTCTCAACTTCTAAGTATCCTTTTTCATCGAAGAAATTACGAATTGTATTTATTATCTTAGTCCTCTTAGTAAATACGTCCTTAATCTCTGGATTAACTATAAGGTCTAAATATCGTTGACGGTAACGAGCCTCAGGATTGGTGAAGGCATCGTATATAACTCCATCTTTTTCTTTTACAACAGGAAGAGGACGAAGACTCTTAGAAAGAACAGTCAATTCCTTAACGTGAATAGATGTTTCACCCATTTGAGTAACGAAAACATATCCCTTAACACCAATAATATCTCCTATATCCAAAAGCTTCTTAAACACTGTATTATACATTGTCTTATCTTCTTCTGGGCATATTTCGTCACGCTTTATATATAATTGAATCTTACCAACACTATCTTGAATAACTGCAAAGGCAGCAGCACCCATAATACGGCGAGACATAATACGTCCTGCAATACTTACCTCTTGGTAAAGAGTATTATCCTTTGGGTAATTCTCTAAGATTTCAGTTGTTTGTACATTAACTTCATAGAGTGGAGCAGGATAAGGATTAATTCCTAAGGCTCTCATTTGTTCAGCCGACTGACGGCGAAATAATTCTTGTTCACTAAGTTCTAAACTCATCGTTCTATATATAAATTAATTTTCTTATTCAATATCTAATCCCTCAGCTCCAACCCAACAATTTATTTCCCAATAAAAAAGCATATCATTTTACAAGGCAAAATAAGTATGCAAAATTACTATATAATTTCAAATCTAACAAATACAATGAGTTTTAAAACAACAAAGATGAATTTATATTTCGTAAAACTTGAAATATCTCTGAGAAAGATTAATTTTTGTGGGAGAAAAATATAAAGAGAGGGAATAAAAAAAGAGATTAACTCTTTTGAATTAATCTCTTGTAGTTGCGGAGACAGGACTCGAACCTATGACCTTCGGGTTATGAGCCCGACGAGCTACCACTGCTCCACTCCGCGGTATGTTTTTGGTAGTGCAAAGGTACTACTTTTTATTTAACCACCAAATATTATTAGCGAAAATGTGATTTATTAACTAATAACACTAGTCTTTGAAGTCTTCAATATCTCTTCTTTCTCTCTTTGTTGGCCTACCTGTTCCTCTATCTCTTTTCTCAAATGCGAACTTGCGTGCAAACTCTATTCTCTCATATTCTTCCTTAGGAGTAAGGTCTTTCATATAGTTTTCGACTAGCTTTGCAGGTATACGATTGTTTAGTAGTCCAACTACTTCAATTGTTTTATGTAGTTGATCGATATTTACATCGTATTTATCTCCAACCTTTACCTCTTTTGAGGCCTTGGCAATAATACCATTGCAGGTAATTTTGCCAAGACGACAAGCATCGGTAGCAATGGCTCTAGTCTTATAAAGTCTAACAGCCCAAAGCCATTTATCTAGTCTAACTTCCATGAACTATTTTGCTCGGAAATAAATTGTTATTGGAACACCATTAAAGTCATATATCTCTCTCATTCGATTTTCTACATATCTCTTGTATGGATCACGAATATATTGAGGGAGGTTGCAATAGAACACAAACTGAGGGTAAGCGGTCTTTAATTGCATAACGTATTTAATCTTAATGTATTTTCCTTTATAAGCAGGAGGTGGATTCTCGTCCTTAACAATCGGTAATACAGTCTCGTTAAGTTGAGAAGTAGTAATACGGATTGAACGAGATTCGTAAACCTTTTTAGCAGATTCTAATACTCTGAAAATTCTTTGTTTATTGATAACAGATGTAAAGATAATAGGCACATCGGTAAAAGGAGCAATACGTTCCTTTATTCTTTGTTCAAATTCTTTTGAGGTATTGGTATCTTTCTCAACTAAGTCCCATTTGTTTACAACAATAACAACACCTTTATTATTACGTTGAATCAATGAGAATAGATTTAAGTCTTGAGATTCTATACCTTGAGAGGCATCAAGCATAAGAATACATACATCTGCACTTTCGATTGAGCGTATAGAACGCATTACAGAATAAAACTCTATATCTTCCGAAACCTTGCTTTTCTTTCTAATCCCAGCAGTATCAACAATCTTAAAGTCGAAACCAAAAAGATTATATCTTGTGTCTAAACTATCTCTTGTTGTTCCAGAAACATCAGTAACAATATTTCTATCTCTTCCAATAAGTGCATTAATCATTGAACTTTTGCCAACATTAGGTCTTCCAACCACAGCAATCTTAGGTAGGCCGTCAATATCTGCCTCTTGTTCAACTTCTATTTCGAAATCTTTAACTAGTTCATCGAGTAAATCTCCTGTTCCAGCACCATTGATTGAAGAAATTGAGTAAATCTCACCAAGACCAAGTGAATAAAACTCTAAATGGTCGTTAGCTCTCTGAGTATTATCTGCCTTGTTAGCAACTAATAATACCTTTTTCTCAGTTCTTCTTAACATATCAGCAACATCCTCATCCATAGATGTAAGACCTTCCTTTACGTCAACCATAAATATGATAACATCAGCCTCTTCAATTGCAAGAGCTACTTGTTTACGTATTTCTCCTTCAAATTCATCTTCGCTTCCAAGAATATAACCCCCTGTATCAACTAATGAAAACTCCTTACCATTCCAATTACTTTTACCATAATGCCTGTCTCTTGTAACACCTGCCGTTTCATGAATAATTGCGTCTCTAGACTCCGTAAGACGATTGAAAAATGTTGATTTCCCTACGTTCGGACGACCAACTATTGCTACTATATTTCCCATAATCTATTTGTTATTGCGTGCAAAGATACGAAAACTTTTAAGTATTTTGTTCCAACGACGATAGATAGAGCGATTTGAGGCAGTTCTGCTTATGTATAATTTTTCCTCTCCGTATTGATCAAATTGTTTCTTCCTATGCCCCTGGGTTAATGCATGAGCAATAGAAGCGTTGAGTTCGAAACCAATCAAGAGTATATAGGAATTCAAATAAATCCATAAAAGAAAAATAATTAATGCACCAATAGAACCATATAAAGCATTATAGGAAGAGAAGCGTTCAATATAGAAGTTGAATCCAAAAGTAGTAAGTATAAATAAAATTGTTGCTAAGGTTGCTCCAGCAGAAAGGAACTTGAAATTAGTTCTATCCATAGGTGCATAATAATACAAAGAAGCAAACATAAAATAAACCAAAGAAATAAGTATGCTCCATCGAATAAGGCCAAAGATTGCAGAGATAAAACCTGTGGCATGGATAAGATAATCAATAACGTATTGATAGCCTATAACCAATGCAAAAGACCCAATAACAACTATTCCTATACCAAAAACAGTAGAAATACTAAATATTCTTTGTTTTAGCCAATGTCTCTTCTTTATAACGTGAAGTGTACTACTAAAAGACTCAAGCATTGCATTTATACCATTAGATGCTACAAATACAGAGGTAACAAACCCTATGGACATTAAGCCTTGATGCTTCTGACGAAAAATTCCATCTATAGTTCTTTCCACAGCTCCATAAGCAGAGGCAGGAATAAATTCTTGAAGGAAGATATAGACCTGAAGATATAAATCATCGATAGGAATATAAGGTATAAGAGTCACGAAGAATATTAAAAGAGGGAATAAAGACAAGAAGAAATTAAAAGAAAGAGCAGCAGCCCTTTGGTTTAGGAAGCCTTTGCTCAAACCACTAAAGAAGAAAACCATTACATCGAATAAAGGCACTCCTTGGAAACCAGGTAATACCACAAGTCGAGAATAATGTAAGAAACTTCTTACAGGTCTCCAATAAATAAATTTCCTAATATACTTTTCTGATTTCTTCACTATTTATCTGCAATTAAACTTAGGTCTAAGGATTGTATTTGATGAGTAAGAGCGCCAACAGAAATATAATCCACTCCAGTTCTTGCAAAACTAAGTATAGTTTGTTTTGTAATTCCTCCAGAACTTTCAGTCTCAAAGCGATGATTAATCTTTTTAATAGCTTGGCTAAGAAGCTCAGGAGTGAAATTATCTAACATTATTCTATCAATACCACCATTTTCCAAAACCTCATCAAGCTCATCCATATTTCTAACCTCAATCTCAATCTTTAGGCTCAAGTTTTTTGACTTTAAATAGTTATTAGCTCTCAATATAGCTTGTTTAATTCCTCCAGCAAAGTCTACATGATTATCCTTAAGCATAATCATATCATATAAACCAATTCTATGATTATAACCACCACCTACTTTAACAGCATATTTTTCGAACAAACGAAGCGAAGGAGTAGTCTTGCGAGTATCTAATAACCTTGTCCTTGTCTGAGAGATTAAATTTACATATTCATTAGTAATAGTAGCAATTCCAGAGAGTCTTTGTAGGTAGTTAAGAGCAGTTCTTTCGGCAGTCAATATTCCAATAGCGGGACCTTCAACCCTAAAGATAATATCACCCTTTTCTATCCTATCACCATCTTCCAAAATTGGAGTGAAGATGATTCTTTTATCCACCATTTCATATACCTTTTTGGCAATATCAATACCACAGATAATACCCTCTTGCTTAGCCACTAGCTTAGCCCTATCAATCTTATCCTCATCAATACATGAAAGAGAAGAGTGGTCGCCCTCTCTAACATCTTCCTCAAGAGCCAGAGCAATATGACGTTCTAAATATTCATTTGGAATTAAACTATTCATTTGATATTATTATTTCTGTAATTATTATCCTTTTATTATCTTTCTCTTGAGTTATTTGAATCCTCATATTCTTATTTCCAGAGTGAACCTTTCCATCAATAATAGTAATACCCCCAGAGAGTTCATTTATTTCTGGTTTGTAGTTCCTTACCTTGTTTTCTTTGAAGAAATCCTTTAATATAACTCTTGCCTGAGCCTTATTTACCCTAGCTCCTTCACTAAATATTTTTAGGACAAACCTATCCTGAGCATTGTTTACAATAGTCTCGGTATTAGAGCTATTAAAAGCACTTATAATAGAATTAGCAAACTTTACATTATTTGATTGAGAGAAAAGAAAACCCGATTGGATAAGTAGGATAGCGATTATAAATATTATCTTTTTCATTTTGCTCAATTTTATTTGAATTCAAAAAACAATACAAAGATACAAGTTTTTGGATTAAAATATTACTTTTGCAAAACAACTAATAGAAATCATGAATATCGAAATAATAAATATAGGAGACGAGTTACTAATAGGTCAGGTAGTAAATACCAATGCCTCATGGATGGCTCTTGAGTTAAACAAGGTAGGGCTCAACGTCAATAAGGTAACAATAATTTCAGATAATGCAAGGGAAATAGAGGATAGCATAAACTTGGCACTAAAGTACTCAGACTGCGTCTTAATAACAGGAGGTCTAGGACCAACAAAAGACGATATCACAAAGATAACCTTGGCAAATATGTTTGAAAGCACTTTAGTGGAAAATGAAAAAGCACTAGAGAATATCAAGAGGATATTTTCACAAAGAGGATATGTGCTAAGTGAAACCAATCGTAAGCAGGCATTGATGCCAGAGAAAAGCCTATATATAGAAAACCTAGTAGGCACAGCAGCAGGGATGTGTTTCGAAAAGGACAATAAACTAATTATCTCTATGCCTGGAGTTCCCTTCGAGATGAAACAGATGATGTGCCTACACGTTATCCCATTATTATTAAAACATTATAAGCCTATGGCAATATACCATAAGACTATAATCACTCAAGGAATAGGAGAAAGTTTCCTCTCCGACCTAATAGAAGATTTCGAAGATTCTCTTCCAAAGCATATAAGACTAGCCTATTTACCTTCCGCAAATATGCTAAGACTTCGCCTTTCGGCAAGAGGAGAGGACGATAAAAAGACAAAAGACGAACTAAAAAAAGAAGTAGAGAAACTACTCCCTCTTATTGATAAATACTTTATTGGTTTTGATGAAACAGATTTAAGTCAAATCTTAGCAAAAAAACTAAAAGAGAATAAACTAACCATAGCCTCAGCAGAAAGCTGCACAGGAGGAAATATAGCACATATAATAACCTCTAATGCAGGAGCATCAGAATACTATAAAGGTTCAATCATAGCCTATTCCAATGAAGTAAAGATAAACATACTTGGAGTAGATCCTAAAAGCATAGAAGAATATGGAGCCGTTAGCCAAGAGGTTGCTCAGCAGATGGCACTTGGAGCAGTACAAAGACTAGGAGTGGATTATGCTATGGCAACAACAGGCATAGCAGGACCAGATGGAGGCAGTCAGGAAAAACCAGTAGGCACGGTATGGGTAGCGGTAGCAAATAAAAAAGGTGAGGTCATTGCAAAGAAGAGTAATTTTGCATCCAACCGCACCAATTTTATTGATAGAACTTCAAACGAAGCCCTTGCTATGCTAATACGTTTTATCTAAAAAGAAGGAACAACATTCATTCCAATATCACGAATAGGAACACAAAGCACAGGAACATTAGCAAATCCAATAACCTTTTGAGAAGTAGAGCTAATATAAAACTCAGTACTTTCATCTCTACCCATAACAATAATTAAATCAACATTATTGTCAGGGTTATTTGCATACTCTGTAATCTTTATGGCGAAATCATTTCTAGTTTCAACATTCTCTAGGAATACAATATCGCATTCAATACCATGATCAGCAATGAAGTTCTTTGTATTTTTACAAATTGAATTTAGATGGCGAACTTCGTCTTCATCTTTTGAGTATTTCCCAGCAATAAGTGTGATTTTTGCATCATAGCTCTTAGCCCATTCAATAGCATTTTTTACCTTTTGACGAGAAGAAAGTAATTGCTCAATAGGCAAAAGAATATTCTTTATATCTCTAGGTTCAATATCGTTTCTAAGAGTAAGCACAGGGCATTCTGCAATACGAATCATCCTATGAGCATTTGCTCCAATAGCATTATCTCCTTCATCTGAATTAGATGTGCCGATAACAATCAAATCGCAGTCAATTTTCTCTGCATACTTATTAATCTCTTTAGTAACCCTACCATATTTAATGACAGGAGTAACATTTAAACCATAGTCTTTTTCGATGGCCAAGGCAAGTTTTTTAAACTTATGCTTCATTTTATCAACAGCATCCTCCGAGGAGTCACCAAATATTTTAGAGAAGAATCCAGCCTCTTCAACAACATGAATTAGTGATACATTAGAACCAAATTTCTTTACCAAGAACTTTGTGTACTTTAGGTTTGTATCAAGAGATTTTTCATTAAAATCTGTAGTTATAAGAATATTATCTTTGCTTACCATAAGAATGAAAATTATGTATTATTCGAATATTAAACGTTTTTTTCTTAGTTTTGTGCAAAGATAGGAAGAATATTAACAATATTACACATTTATGAATAATCATTTAACATCTTCAGAACTTGTATTAGCGCCCAATGGCAGCTTGTATCATATTCATCTTAAGCCTCATCAATTAGCCAATAATATAATTTTGGTAGGAGATCCAAATAGGGTAGAGGAGGTGTCGAAGTTTTTCGATGAGGTGATTTATAAAGAGTCCAATAGGGAAATAATCACACATACAGGATTGAAAAATGGAGTAGAAATAACAGTAATGTCCACAGGTATGGGTACCGACAATATAGATATTGTAGTAACAGAACTCGATGCATGTGTAAATATCGACCTAAATACAAGAGAGATAAAACAGAAAAAAAGGAATCTAAACATAATAAGAATAGGCACTTCAGGCTCACTCCAAGAAGATATACCTTGTGGAGGATATGTTGCCTCAAAATATGCAATAGGATTAGATGGTATAATGTATTTCTATAAAAATAATCTTGGTGTAATAGACAATGAGCTAACAGGTAAATTTGTAGAGGATATGAATTGGTCAGGGAATCTTCCTATGCCTTACGGGGTTGAGTGTAGCCAAGAACTATTAGAAAAGATAGGATTCGATATGATACAAGGAATAACAGCAACCTCTCCAGGCTTCTATGGACCACAAGGAAGAAGTATCCGTTTGCCACTTGCCTTTGAAGATATAAATGATAATCTCTCAAAATTTCAGTACAATAATCTAAGAATTGCAAACTACGAGATGGAAAGCTCGGCACTCTACGCACTAGGGAAAAACCTTGGACATAATGTATTGACAATATGTTTAATTATAGCCAATCGCAAAAAAGGAGAGTTCTTGGAAGACTACCATAATAATATGAACGAGCTCATAGAAAAGGTAGTAAATAGACTAGTTGTTTAATTGAAATGTTAAAATTTTAGTTTTTATATTTTATTTTATTAGATTTGCAAACTATATTTTTAGTAATCAAACAAACTAATTAAAATATGTATAAAATAATATCGCATCCAATCCTTGAAATACCAAAGGAAGATGAAGTAATCTTTGAATTTAACGGTAAAAAAATTAAGGGACAAAAAGACTTTACAATAGCTGCTGCCCTTCATCAATCGGGCTACCCAGTACATTCACATTCCATAGAAGGAAGAAATCGTTCTCTTGCCTGTGGAATAGGGAAATGTGGAGCATGTGAGATGCTTGTCGACGGAGTAGTAAGAAGAATATGTATTACTAAGGTCAATGACGTAAAACAGGTAAGCGAGATACCTAAGAACTTCTTAGCCGAAAAGAAAATATCCAACCAAACAGATACAAAAATATATAAGACGCAAGTTCTAATAGTAGGAGCAGGACCAGCAGGACTTGCAGTAAGAGAACAGTTAAACAAGTTAGGGATAAATAATCTTGTTGTTGACTCCAACGATAAGATAGGAGGACAATTCCTAATGCAGACTCACCAATTCTTCTTCTTCGAAACAGAGCAACGTTTTGGAGGAATGAGAGGATTCGATATAGCAAAGACACTTGCAGGAGATAATCATGATGGAATATTCCTAAACTGTTCTGTTTGGGATATTCTCGAGGGCAAGCGTGTGGGAATGAAAAATATCGAGACAGGAGAGATCTTCTATATCGATGCAGAAAGCTTCGTTGTGGCAACAGGTGCAGTGCCATTTATGCCAGTATTCAAGAACGACGATATGCCAGGAGTATATACCGCTGCCGTATTCCAAAAGATGATGAACTCAGAGCTAACCCTCTTAGGCAAGAAGGTCTTGACAGTGGGAGCAGGAAATATAGGCTATCTAACATCCTACCAAGCCATGCAGGCAGGAGCAAAGGTTGTGGCAATACTCGAGGCAATGCCAAAAGAAGGAGGATTCCCTGTTCAAGCCAATAGAATTCGACGTCTAAGCATACCTATAATGACCTCGACAATACTACTCGAAGCAATCCCAAATGACGATAATACAGGAATAAAAGGAGCAATAATTGCAGACTGCGAAAACTTCAAACCAATTCCGGGCACTGAAAGACTAATAGAAGATATAGATATAATTAATGTCTGCACAGGCTTAATTCCAGACAACAACCTCCTTATGAAGGGTAACGAACTCTTTGGCAAGAACTGTCATGGAGTAGGCGATGCTGTGAGAATAGGAGAGGGAACCTCTGCCGTTTTGCGTGGAAAACAATGTGCCTACGAGATAGCAATGGCAAACAATGTAAGGGTAGACTACGATGAGTACCTAAGAGTAAGCAAGGAATATATCGATTCTCAACAACACCCCTTTAGAGTATTAGAAGAACCATTTGCTCCAGATAAAGAGAGAATGGAGAAACGTAGCTTTGTGCAAATAGATTGCCTATATGGATTTGCATGTAACCCATGTCAGTTTGCTTGCAAATATGGAGCAATAACCAAGAGCTCAACCTCAACAGTACCAAAGATAGATTTCGATAAATGTATAGGTTGCATGGACTGCGTGACACGTTGCCCAGGTCTAGCGATATTTGGTTATAACACCAAGAAGAAGCAGGTCTTTCTCCCATTTGAATATGAAGTAAAGGAAGGAATAGATGTTGTCCTTGTGGATAATAATGGCAAAAAGCTTGGAATGGGAAATATTGAGGCAATAAAGAAGAATACCAATAAGACCAATTTTGCAAGAATAAATATCACTTCCCTAATCTCAGAGGATATAGATATGCTAAAAATTAGGGGATTCCTTGTACCAGAGAATGTTCCAGAAGAGATTCATACTCATAAGGCAGAAGAGGATGTTGCAAAGAGCTTTGTATGTCATTGCGAAGATATAACAGTGGAAGATCTATTAAAGGTAATAGGAGATAGAAAGACCATAACAGTTGACGAACTAAAACATACTACACGTATAGCAATGGGAGACTGTAGAGGAAAACGTTGCGTTCCAAGAGCAAAACAAATCCTTCGTTCCTATGGTGTTGAGGTAACCGAAGAGGCAACTCCAAGAGGACCACTTTCCACTCAGCTAACAATGGGAGAGCTAAGAAAAGAGGCACATGAGAATATACTTTCGAGAACATTTATAGCATATAATCATACAGTAATAAAGGTAAAAAGTCTTATTGCAGGAGGAGGTATAGCAGGTTCTGCGCTCTATCGTTATATGGCTGAGGCAGGAATGAAACCACTCTTGATAAACTCCGAAAGAGGAGCATCGTGGAGGAATATTGCAGGAGGACGTCCAGCCTTCTCCAATCCAGAGCTTGCCGATATAGCAAAGCATAACCACGAAATGTTTATAGAGCTAAATAAGGTTTCCAAGATAGACTACTTCCCAACTCGTTATGTAAACCTTGCACACGACGAAGCATCATACAAGGGTTTAGAAGCAGCAATGGGTTGGTCAGATGCCTATATGGTATCGCCAAAGGATTTCCAAAAAGAGATTTCTCCATACTTTAACCCAAACAATAAGAACTATATTGCAGCACAGATAACCAACGACTGTTGGCAGGCAACACCAGGCAAGGCAATAGACCTCTTAAGAAATATTGGTACACGTGCAGGAGGCGAGATACTTGAGTCGGCAAAACTCGTAGAGCTATATAAGACAGGAAGCGAATACCACGCCTTAGTGCTCACAAAAGACAACCAATACATAGACTATGTTACCGAGACATTTATAAATGCCCTAGGTTTCAATTCCTCAGCCTTTGCCTCAAAGCTAGGCATAGAGACAGGTCTTTTCCCAGTAAAACACCAAGCCTTTATCACTAAGCGTATGCCGCTATTAGGAAAGAATGGAGATGGATTAGATATGGTTATCGACCGCCGTCACTACAAAGGATTCTCAGCAGTCTATGGACAACAGCTAAGAGAAACAGGACAGATAATAGGATGTGCCTCACCAGCCTTCGACGCACAAGAATCCAATAGCAATCGAAAGATAAACAGCGTTGAGTTTATGGGCATAGTATCCGAAGTCTTCTCCGACTGGATACCAGAACTAAAGAATATCAGTTTCCAAGCCGTATGGTCAGGCTACTACACAGAGCCACGCTATATAGTAGACCCAGAACTAGGACTATTCACAGGACTAAGAGGACATGGATTTATGTTAAGCCAATACCTAGCAAAACTTTACGTAGACAAACTTCAAGGACGCCCAGTACCAGAATACTTCGACAAGCTAAAACTCACCAGAGAAGGCATCTCCGAAACAGCATTAAAATAAAAATATCGGAAAACGTAGGGGCGAATTTATATTCGCCCCTTTACGTTTATTTGGATAAGTTTTTTATCTTTGCAGTATAGAATTATTTGGTCATTCAATTAGGAACTAGAGAAAAATGGAAAATAGAAGATTAATAATTAAAAATGTTGGTCCTATTTCATCTATTGAAATAGAACTAAATAAAGTAAATGTTTTTATAGGTGAGCAAGGTAGTGGTAAGAGTACAATAGCAAAACTAATAAGTTATTGCACATGGGTTGAGAAAAAAATAGCATTGGATTATGGTACAGAGTATTTTGAGACTGAGAATACTTTTATTGATAGTTTAACAACATTCCATAAATTGGATGGCTACTTTAATGAAAATTCCTTTTTTAGGTTTGAATCGGAAATTTTGGAATTTGAATACTATCATAATATTGGAAAACCTGAAATAAAAATTAAAGACCTTAATTTATATAAGAGAAAAAAAATATCCTATATTCCATCGGAAAGAAATATTGTTGCAAGTATTCCAAACTGGTTTGAGGTAAAACTACCTGATAATAATATTCGCAGTTTTATGTCTGATTGGGAAAATGCAAGGAAAACCCATACAAAAGAAAATCCATTGGAGGTACTAAATTTTGGATTTAATTATCATTATGATGAAAGTATTAAGGGTGATATTATAACTTATAATAATGGAGAACAATTTGCACTAACTAACGTTGCAAGTGGTTTTCAAGCAATAGTCCCATTGTTAGTTGTGGTTGAATATGTTACTAAATGGATTTATAGAAACGAAGAAAATGATAGTGTAGTTAATCTTTCAAAACATAAAAAAATTTCATCTAAGGTTGTTAGTAAAGATTTGGAGATGAAAAACATATTAGAGGAAATGAGATTAGTAAGTCTCCCAAAAGATGAATCTAGAGCTAAAGAAATGGTGTCATTTATTACTAATAGATTAGATGAATTGGATAATTTTGTAACAGCTAATTTTATTAAAACAAATTCTACTCATCTAATTATTGAAGAACCAGAGCAAAATTTATTTCCTCAAACCCAGAGGGATTTATTATATTCATTGATAGGTAATGTTGTTAATAATGAAAAAGATATATGTTTAACTCTAACTACACATAGCCCTTATATCCTATACGCAATAAATAATTGTTTAATGGGAGGCTTGGTAAAGGATATAGTAAATGAAAAAGACAAAGAAATTGCGTCATCTAATTCATGGATAGATACGAAATTAGTTTCTATTTGGCAGATAACAAAAGAAAATACAATAATTTCGCTCAAAAACGAAAGAGATACTCTTGGAAAACACTTCTTTAATGATGTTTTGAATGATGTTATGGATGAGTATTATATTCTTATCAAATACTTAAATAAAGTTTCTTATGCAAAGAGAGATTGAAGCTAAAATACCTAAATATACAATAAATAATCATGAATTTACAAATGCATCTGCAAATTATATTTATGTTGTGGATTGGACTAATTTTAAATGTGGGGAGTTTAAGGTAAAGATTCATGAAAGTAATAAGCCAGAACATCCAATTTCAGGAGAAGAAGTTAATTCTGTTATAATAAATAATAAGAGTGAGATAAAAATTACTTTTGATTTATTTGGAGATAATGCTTTACCAATTAAAAAAGGTTTATCAAGTAGGCAATGTGAATGTGTTTGTTTCCCTTCAGATTATAATGATGCTTCATGGATATTGTTTATAGAAACCAAATATGCTGAGGATATTATTAGTGCTTTCGATGAAAAATATAAATATCCATATAATATGAAAGAACAAATTAAAGCTACTGTTCAGTATTTTAGGGATAAAAGCATTCTTGAAAAAGATAGGATTGTAAATGCAGTAATTTCTTTTCCTAATGTTAATGAGCCATATCATGAAATAGCAATTCTTCAAGACGAATTAGATGAATTTTATGATAATTGTGGGATAATTATTAGGGCAACAAATACAGTTGAGGTAGTAGATGAAACTGATATTAATCTTATTTCTTAATAAAATAATTATGAAAAAGAGGTAACAAAGTGGCTACCTCTTTCTTATTTCTATTATTTTACCTCAATATACCTAGAATATTCAAATTCTGTATTAGGGTTCTTGGAGATTATTGTTTGGTTGAAGCCTTTGGTTCCGTAGCGGATAAACCAGAACTTTTTGGGGACTCTTGAGATAATTTGAACTAGGGTGTCTTGGCTTTTGTAAGAGAGGAGTATGGTGTCTTTTCTTATGCAACCACTTGCTTTTAGCCAAGGGTCTTGATAATTAAAACACTTTATTGTGTCTATATATACCACGCTATCCCTTATCTTGGTCACTATCTCATATCTTGTTGTTGTGGCAAAGTCGGAGATTGATTTTATCCTTTTTGGTTTTATTCCTGCATCCTTCGCCATTTCAATAAGGTTTGGGTAGTTTTCCTTTAAATCATCCCTATCCATAACAAGTCTCTGCGTTTTAATGGCGTTAAGACTCTTCTTTGTCTTATAGGTTTCAAACGAAGACAATAGCGTCTCATTGGACTCCTCCAATAATTTATTAATTGCCCTATCCCTACCTGTGCGTATAATGAGAAAGGCGATAATAATTATCAATATTGTGATTATTCTGATTAATATTTTTTCCATTTTTCTTTCTTTTCTTTTTTTATCCACTAATTACACAAATTACTCTAATTTATAATTCGTTTAATTCGGGCAATTCGTGGACGTTCTTTTCTTTTTTGTCCACCAATTACACCAATTACTCTAATTTATAATTCGTTTAATTCGGGCAATTCGTGGACGTTTATTTAAAAAAAATGGGGCGAAAAATGTTCGCCCCTACCTTTTCACTTTTCACTCTTACCTTTTCACTCCTTACGGTACAACCGGTGGTGCAGCGTTTGGATCGACGTATCCCTTAGGGATAACTTCCTTGTAGGTATAACCTACTGTCTTAAGACGATTCTTGAACCTTTGGTTAGGCACGAAGTTAATCTTCGTACGGCGTATTGTTGTAACGTCAGCCTCTTCTGCTGTCTCCACTGCCTTAACATTCAAGTAAGGAGTAAACAATCCAAGCTGGTCAAGCTGTACACTCTGACCACTAAGACAAGCCTCTACAATCTCCATCTGAAGCGCAGCAATTGCCGAAAGTACGTCGTTGTAAGCCAAGGACGATGCAGCAGCAACACGGTCACACAATTGCTCTTGAGAGATAGGAGCAGAACGAACAATAGCGCAAAGAAATTTTTGCCCTGGATTGTACCCAACAGGTACATTTCTTGTTACCTTTGTGTAGTAAATCATAATCTGGTGCAATTAACCCTATATCCTTGCGAGGTTCTTTGTTAAAACTAAACGAATTGTTATTATTGGGGCGAAAAATGTTTCGCCCCTACGGGCATTGATTATTAAATCATTAACCTACAACAAAGATACAAAAAATATCCAAATCCACAAAGAAAAGACAAAGAAAATTTCATCTTTTTTCCATCTTTTTTCACGTTATTTTTGAGGCTGATTTTCCAAAAAAAATCACCGATTTTTTCTGAAAACTCTCCTTCTTTTTTCAAAAACTCGGCGTTTTTTTCCAAGAAATCAAACTCTTTTTTTCCAAAATCAGCCTCTTTTTAGCATAAAGTCGGCAATATCCAAACCTTGGTCTATTTCCTCCTTTGTTGCCTCATTCTCCAATTGGTAGGATACTATGATTCTAGAGCCTGTTTCGGAATTTATTTTATCCGCCTTTTCCTTCCATTTCTCAAAGCATTTGAGGTCAGGAAATGCCATAATAGGGTGGTTCTTTATTGGATATATCCTTTCTTTGTTGAGGTTTTGAACACCACCTGTTGCCATCCAAATAATATCAGGCTCAAACCCACTCATAATTACTGCCGTCTTCTCACCCTCGACCAAACATATTGGCTTTTGTGGATATTTATTTATTAGATGTTCGCCGAATAGGCATTGGGTTAATAGCCATTTCTCTGGTAATTTGCCTTGTTTCTTTAATGCGGAATGTACCCAATTAATATTGGGCGAATTCGATTCGCCCCTACGGATGCGTTTCCCCGTTTGTGGGTCATACTGTATTATTTTTCCTGTGCGAACCCTGTACATGGAATCTATCTGCCAAAATATTACCTCTTTGTTTTTTGTGCCTGCGATATAATAATCTCCCACAAGCCTGCCGACGGTATCCTGCGAAAATACCCTGCCGAGGAATTTCAGGAAATTGGATTCCCTGCCGATTGTAGGCGTCATATATTTCGGGTCAATATTTTTTATCGGGATAATCGTTTTCGTAGGGGCAAATTGAATTTGCCCATTATTATTGGGCGAATTGCATTCGCCCATACGTGGCGGACGATGATAACCGCATTTTATCAATCTGTTGCATATTCCTATATCGCTTCCCAAATACGTTTTTGTAATGGTATCAATGTATCTTGTGAAGGCTCTCTTTTCTCCACAAGAAGGGCAAGTAAACCTTGTACTCTGTCCCTTATATTTTTCTAATTCGTATCGCATTTTTCATTGTTTTTTACTGCTTATTACATGTGTTTTTTGTAAGTAGCTGTGATTCAACCTCCTTACATCATTACACACCCCTTAGTATAGTGTAATAGTGTAATGAGTTTAATAGGTTAAGACTTGCACTAAGACAAGTTAGCTTAGTGCCAAGTCTCAACTCTTTGTTTATTAAAAATTATTTTGAATTAGATTCTTCAAGGGCTTTAAGTTTTTTATATTCTCTTACTTTTCTTGATATAGTTGCGTCTGATACGCCCATTTCTAATCCGATTTGCTTATAAGTCATTTTATGCTCTTTATGCATCTTCATTATCTCGTTATATTCGCTTTCTATTACCTCTACTCTTTCTTTGTTTTGGTATAGTAGGTCGTAGTGTATTCTTTGTTCTGTGTTGCTGAAAGTCATATTTTCTGTGAATTTTATTAGGTAGGAGTGAGTCTTGTATTTATGCGAAAGGTAGTTGCCTTTGACAATACAGAAGTGTTTTAGGTTGTTGGTTTGAATATCGCTTTTTAGTTCAATCATAAGCCTCATTTTAGCCTCGAAACCCTGAGAACCTAAGGCGTTATGCTTCGATGGTGCAATTTCGTCGGAGCGTTTATTGGTATGATGAAGAAAGACAATCAAGCATCCATGACGTTGCGAGAGCTGAGAGAATTCATTTAAGAAGGCTCTAACTCTATTTGTTTCGTAGAGCTGCCCAGTAAAAACATCGGCAAAGGCATCGATAATAACCAAGTCGGCAGGTTTGTTTCTTAGCTCTTTCTCTAACCTATCGACAAGATTATCCGTTTCGAAGATATAAACCAAGTTTTCTAGCTCTTGAGGCTTTAGACCATAGTCAGTGTTTTGTTTCTTTAAAAGATACGATATAGCCATTTTATCATCCTCTGTTGAGACATAATAAGCTCTCTTATGGATTGCATCTATCTTCCAGCCTAGGAAATCTCTTCCCGAGACCACACTTACAGCCAAATCTCTTAGCAAAGACGATTTACCACCATCCGAAGAGCCAATAAGGGCTGCAAGACCTACCCTATGAAAAATAGGGTCAATAAGTTTTGGAATCTCTGCAATATCATCATTCAGGAGTTCCATCCCGCTTGCATTAGGGATATCATTATTTTCTGTGGAGACGCAATGCGTTGCGTCTCTACAATTAATTGCATCCTCAATAATCTTTGATGCTCTTTTTTTGTAATCTTCGATTGCTGTTGAGACGCAATGCGTTGCGTCTTTACATGTTTTTGTTCCCATTTTTTTATTCGTTTTTAGGGATTAATAAAAATGAGATTGGCGCCTTTCTCTTTGCTTTGAATTCGAGGCAAATATATATACAAAATCTTAGGTAAAGGGCAGGTTTTCGGCCTGTGCTTGGTCGGATAATTAGTCGGATAATTAGTCGGAAAAATGTTAATGAAATTGCGTAATTATCTTACTTCCAAGCTTTATGAGAGGTCGGAAAAATAGTCGGAAAAATGGTCGGAAACTTTGAAAAATAAATTTGATTAATATCTATTTTTCCACCAGATTAACCATGTTTGGAATATGATTCTTGATATTAAAATAGAAACTATTATGGAATCTTTCAGAGGAAGGAATATCGTTATAGGAAAAAGCATCATAGAAAATATGCCTTGCCTTGCTAATTGGTATTCCAAGAAGCATAAACAATCTTGCAAGATTAGCCTTTGAGCCTCTTTTCTTCGAAATAAATATTATCTTTATATGATTAGGAAGGCGTTGATGTTCGTGTATGTAGATAAGCTCATCAACATTTATTTGTGTTATTAGGAGCTGATTAACGTAATATAGAATGCCATAATATGAGTTATAGCTTAGGTGAGAGAAATTATTGTTTGGTGTTGGTTCATTATTTTCTGTCTCCTTTTTAATATATCTATCGATATAGTTTTCCATATTAATACCATGCACCTTAAGCAGGTCTTCAACAAAAATATCGACAAGATGTTTGGGCAAATTATGTAATGTATCAACCAAATTATTTTTATCTCTAAAGCCAGTAATCATAGGGGTTAAACAGCATTGAATATTATAATTATAACAAACAAAAAAACGATACAGAAATAATAATATTTTCTATTAAATAAAAAAAATGACATAAAACCCCAAAAACCTCTTACCCCAAACCATAAACTAATTGAAAATTAAGAACAAAGAAGAAAATAAAATTAAAATTAATTTCATAGCTTAAATTATAATTTGTAGTTTTGTAGTAAGAAAAATAACTATTATTCCTTCGGTTGGGATATAATTTGTAAATTTGGGGAGAGAAAAAAAGAGATTTTACACCGAATACATCTTTCGGAATACTTATCGACTTGTCGCTTTGCAGAGCAAAGAATCCCCTTGTGACGGAAAAATTCTTTATTTGAAGAAAAAAATAAACATCTTATAGGTAAAATACTATACAATAGTTAAGAACATAAAACCCTTAGGAGATTAGGGATAGTTTGTTGCCTAAGCTTATGAGCGGGAAGGTTAGGGTATAAATTTAAAAATATAATAGGTAATGGATACAAGTCACATTGAATTATTAAAAGGAATTGAAAATGCAATATCAACGCCAAGAGACTACGATTGGTGGATGTTTGGAATAACTGCTGCTAATGTAATTGCCTTTGTTATTCTTACTATCTATATTGCTAAATTAAATAAGAAGGTTTCAAAGAATCAAGACGATTTACAGAAAAGAAATTTGAAATTGCAGTTATTTGAAAAAAGGTATCCGATATATTTAGCTATATTAGAAGTTAGAGAAAAATTTGAAATTGATTATAGTGATATAATTAATTCTAAATCTAAGTTACTAAACAATAATTTTCATCAAGAATTAGCTCAAACACTTAGGGTGCTTAAGCAATATACTTATAGTACTCAATTTTTATTTGATATTGAATTTATACTATACAAAAATATTATGCTATTTGTTCAACTACAAGAAACTTTCTTAAAGGATTACCTTAAACTATCTGAATTGTATACAGAAAATGAGTACGAAATAGAGAAGATTCTTTATTCATATGAAGATGGAGATTTTCTTACGTGGATAGGTACAAAAGCGAGTAGTAATGATTTTTTTAAATATTTTATGAAGTTATATTATTATGGTGATAAAGAAACAGAACTTATTTTTGATAAGATTGAAAAACAATTTCAGGAGTATTTGAATGTTAATGATTTGGAAAAATAATAATCGTTATTGGTAATTATTCGGATGATGATTTGAATTTTGGTAATATAAACCGTAGGGGATGTAGAAAGAAATATCTATGATAAAAGGTTGCCAGAACATTCTACCCAGTTTAGTTTTGATAGAGCAATACTTCCAGAGTTATATGATTTCTTAGATACTTTATAAGTATTAAATCTGATTTTTTTGAGACGTAGTTAATATTAATTGCGTCTCTTTTTTTATGCCTTTCGGGATTCAATTTTTATTAATAGATGAACAAAGGATTAGGTAGCTTGTTTATCTAAAGTATTAACTATTAAATATATCGCTACTAATACTGAAAATCAGAAAGAAGTAGGCGTAAAATCAAAAAATAAAATTATGGAAGAATGTACAAGATGTGGTGACACAGGCAAAATCTTAGTAGAATGTATGGCTTGTGAAGGAACAGGTAGTAGAACCTTGATATGTCCGGATTGTAAAGATGCTAGATTAGAGGGAACTTGTCAAACATGTCAAGGGAGCGGTAGAATATCAGAGGAATTTTGTTCATTTTGTTATGGACAAGGTCAGATACCTATTGATTGTCCTGATTGTAAGAATTATAAATGATTCATTAAGATAAAATTCGATAGTTTTATTGTTAAATTATATGTCTGAGATAATAGATTTTATCTTTATCGCGTTAAAAACAGACAATTTAAACAAACAAATAAAATTATTATGAAAAGAATCTTAAACTGGAAGCTGTTCTTATTTGCGGCTTCGCTATTACTTTCTTCCTTAAGTTTCGTAGCATGTAATCCTGACAAAGAGGATGAGGATACAAATGTCACAACACCAAATTACAAAGAGTTGATTATTGGTAAATGGGGTATTGTAAAAGAATGTGAAGAGGATTATTTTAATGGGGTGATTGAATCCGTAAACTATAATAATTATGATCCAAGTCATGAGGATTATTATACTGTTACCTTTACTAGCAATGGTAAAGCCATATTTAACCACTCTAGTGGAGCGGATACTACTGATTATTATATATTGAATAATGATTTATACTTAGCTGAAGGGGGCGAAAACTTTAAGCAAAGTATTGGATCCTTAAATTCATCTTCTCTTAATCTATATATTTCAGAGGATGATGGAGATGGCTATTCTTATAAAATGACATCTTACTATACTAGAATAAGTAAATAGATAGAAAGTTAGAAGGGTAAAGCCCAAATGAGAAATTACAAAACAAGTCCCAAAACAAACAAAATAACTAAGAGGTTATAAAGAGGGATACTGAAAAGAAATTAATATTATTTCTTCAATTGTAATTTTTTTCCGTAGATTTGAAGATTGAAAAAGGTATTAATAAAGAGAATAAGACGTTGAATTTGCAACTTTAATTCAGCTAATATACCGATTGGATGTTTAGGAATAATAAAAATATAATTTATGAAACAGAAATTATTATTACTCTTTGTAATTCTTGTTATAGGCATTAGTACAAAAGTCCAAGCCTATGACTTTAGCGCAGTATCCCCATCAGGACATACATTATATTATACTATTACTTCCTCAAATACTGTTCAGCTTACAGATTGGGCTGCAGCATCAAATCAATCTGGGGATTTTATAATCTCAGATTCGGTATCCTTTAACGGAATAAAATATTCCGTAACTTCAATCGGGGCTCTGGCATTTGCGGAGTGCAAATGTATAACTTCTGTTATAATTCCAAACACAGTCACTACGATTGGGAATTGGGCATTTAGTCAATGCAGTGGATTAACTTCAGTAACAATCCCAAATTCTGTTACTTATATTGGAGCTTTAGTATTTTCTGAATGCATTGGTTTAACTTCCGTTACAATTCCAAATTCCGTTACTTTGATTGGGGAATGTTCATTTTGTAGTTGCACAGGCTTAACCTCTGTTACAATTTTAAACTCCGATACAACTTCAACCTCTGTTACTAAGATTGATAATTATGCATTTGATAATTGCATTAATTTAACCTCAGTAACATTATCAAACTCTGTTTCTTCAATTGGTGCTGGAGCATTTGAGAATTGCACAAGTTTAACTTCAATCACAATCCCAAACTCTGTTACTTCAATTGGTGGTGGTGCATTTTGTGATTGCGCAAGCTTAAGTTTAATCACAATCCCAAACTCTGTTACTTCAATTGGTCGTAATGCTTTTTATAATTGCACAAGCTTAATTTCAATAACAATCCCAAACTCTGTTATTTATATTGGAAGTAATGCATTTTATAATACACCTTATTTTAACAATAAGCCTGATGGACTTGTATATATTAATAATGTGCTACACCAATATAAAGGTGTAATGCCAGCTGGTACAATTATAAATATTCCATTGGGGACAGTTTCAATTTCTGATTGTGCTTTTAAACAATGCAGCGGTTTAACCTCGGTCACAATCCCAAATTCAGTTACTGCAATAGATTGGAGTGTTTTTTCAGGCACAGGTTTGACTTCAATCACAATCCCAAGCTCTGTTACTTCAATTAGTTCCTTTGCATTTGGTAATTGCATAGGTTTAACCTCAATAACTTGCGAAGCATTAAATCCACCATTAATGGGGGATGTAGACCCTTTTTTCAATGTAAATAAAGCAACTCCCGTATATATTCCTTGTAGTTCGTATAGTCTTTATAAACAAGCTGAATGGTGGAAATATTTTTCTAAATTAAGATGTATAGTGGGTTTGGATAAGGAATTAGAAGCTCCTGTTTCTTTGAAGATTTATCCTAACCCTGCAAGTGATAAGGCTGTTCTTGAGATTGATGAATTAAGGTCTAAGGCACACGTAGGCATTGCAGATGTGACTGGTAGGGTTATAAAGACTTTGGTTATCAACCCAGAGGATAAGAAAATTGAAATTGATGTCCGTGACTTTGCAAAGGGAGTTTATAATGTCTTGGTGCAAAACAAGGATATAACTATTTCAAAGAAATTGATTGTGGAGTAGGATTAAAAACCTGATTTTATAATGCCACTCCGTTTCGGGGGGTTAAGTAATTTGAAAAAATAATCGTTATTGGTGATTTTCGAATGATGATTTTAATTTTGGAAACCAAACTTTAGGGCGAATATATATTCGCCCTTTATTGTTTTATTGTTAAATTATATGTCTGAGATAATAGATTTTATCTTTATCGCGTTAAAAACAGACAATTTAAACAAACAAATAAAATTATTATGAAAAGAATCTTAAACTGGAAGCTGGTCTTATTTGCAGCTTCATTATTATTATCTTCCTTAAGTTTTGTCGCTTGTGATCCTGACAAAGAGGATGAAGAGGATAACAATTATAACAAGACTTACAATGAGTTGATTATCGGTAAATGGGGTGTTACAAAATACTATGAAGAGTTTATCAATAATGGTGTGGTTGAATCTTCTGATTCAATGATGTTTAATCCAAATGATGAGGATTATTTTACTCTTACCTTTACTAGTAATGGTAAAGCCATATCTACCGAATATAACGAACCTGATACAACTGATTATTATGTATTGAATAGTGATTTATATATATACATAGATGGAGAATATATTAAGACAGATATAAAAACCCTAAATTCATCTTCTCTTAATATATATGCTGTATCTGATTTAGGAGATGGCTTAGTTGCAAAAACATCAACTTATTTTAGCAGAATAAGTAAATAAGCTAGAAGATTCGAAGGGTAAAAACCCAAATGAGAAATTACAAATCAAGTCCCAAAAACATAGTTCTGCTAAGAGGTTAGAGCAAATTTATTTTGTCATTATTTATCATTAATTATCATTAGCAATAATTTGATTTTGTGAGAGTATTTATTTTATTATTTTTGTACATTAATTAATAATTAAGCTTGAAAGAGTTTCAAAACAGAATAGTATGATTAGGTTATTAAAAGAGATTTCTCAGGAGGATAATATACTTGGAGATTTCTGTACTGATTTATTAGACGATTCTAGATTTCGTGTATTAAAGACAAAGAAAGAAAAAATAGATTATATTTCTGGTCTATATGGCTGGCATTGCAGCGAGGTTGATGAGGCAATACTTGAGGTTTTGGGGATTTTGGGCGATAGCTATTCTTTAAAAAAGCTTAAAGTTATCAATGATAGAATCAAGGGACTGGAGGAAGATGATGATGAAGAAGAATGGTAGCGGGAATATTACCAACGATATAACAAAACCGTGAAAAAGATTCATTAAGATAAAATTCAATCGTTTTATTGTTAAATTATATGTCTGAGATAATAGATTTTATCTTTATCGCGTTAAAAACAGACAATTTAAACAAACAAATAAAATTATTATGGAAAAAATCTTAAACTGGAAGCTATTCTTATTTGTAGCTTCATTATTACTTTCTTCCTTAAGTTTCGTAGCATGTGATCCTGACAAAGAAGATGAGGATACAGATGTCACAACACCAACCTATAAAGAATTAATTATTGGTAAATGGGGTGTGAATAAAGTGATTGAAGAGCGTCTTATTAATGGAGAGATTGAATCTTCTGATACCCTTATTTATGATTCAACTAGTTTGGGTTATCTCGCTATTACCTTTACTAATAATGGCAAAGCGATTACTGTATATGGAAACAATAGCTCATCCGATACTATAGATTATTATGTGTTGAATAATGATTTATATTTAACTAAAGAGGATAGTCATTCTACCCTAAGTATAAAAACCTTAAATTCATCTTCTCTTAATCTGTACCTTGAGCAAGATTTTGATAATGGATATACTTCAAAGAGGTCGCTTTACTTTTCTAAAATAAGTAAATAGATAGAACTGTTAGAGAAAAAGAGTTTATATAAGGTGAGATGCACCTAAATAATATCATTATAAATAAACAAACAAATAAAATTATTATGAAAAGAATCTTAAACTGGAAGCTGGTTGTATTTGTAGCTTCACTATTACTTTCTTCCTTAAGTTTTGTAGCTTGTGATCCTGACAAAGATGATGAGGATAATGAATTCATAGCACTAAATTACAAAGAGTTGATTATTGGGAAATGGGAAATGAATAAAATATGTTATGAATCATATGTTAATGGGGAACTTGATTATTCCGACACTACATATATTAATCCAGATGATCCTGAATATGTTCAGGTTGTTTTCGCAAGTAATGGAAAGATGATTAATACATATTTTGATGGTAGTCCGTCTGACACTATGAATTATTCTATTGTAAATGATACTTTGAGTTTTAATAATAATGGAGAAATTCAAAAATTTAATATTAAGCTTTTAAATTCGTCTTCTCTCAATATTTATGGAGTATTTGATGATGGAAGCGGAGAAGTTAATAAAATCCATTTTGATTTTAATAGGTTAAATTAAATAGCCTCTTTTTATTGATATATAACCACTCTTTTAAGGGTGGTTTTTTTGTGGGATTTTTTCGCTTAAGGTTTTCTGTTTCTTCTTTTTTGGTTGATAACTTATTATTAATGTTTTGAAACCATTTTGTGAAGTGTTCGTAAATATTGGTCAGAAATGGGATTTTCTGGGACAAAAAGTAAAAAAGTTATCAACAAATGGATATTTTTGGAAATTATGTTGTAATTTTGAATCCTGAATTAATTAGTGTAGAAAAATGTCATCAATTATTGGTATAGAGTATTGTAAGGTTGATTCGAACGGCAGGTTTAAACTCCCTGTTGCTTTGAAGAAACAACTCGTGCCTACTGATGATGTGCGTTTTGTCATTCGCCAATCTATCTACAACAAATGTCTCGAAATTTTCACCTATTCTGATTTCCAAACTGAGGTTACCATTTTAAGAGAAAAGCTTAATCTCTACAATCCCAACGCTAAACGTTTGTTTAGAAAATTAACTGAATCGAACATCATTGAGTTAGATGCTAATGACAGATTTCTGATCCCTATGGAGCAACGTTCACTAACAGGTATCGACAAGGATATTGTGATAGTGAGTGCTGCTAACTGCATGGAGATCTGGGATGCTTCTACTTATAAGAATATTGATAATGATGGATTCGATTATGTCGCAACAGCAGAAGAATTACTCGGAACAGGGCTCTTATCATAAACCTGTGATGCTCCTTGAGTGCATCGAAGGGTTGGATATTAAGCCTAATGGACATTATGTCGACGTTACCTTTGGAGGTGGCGGTCATTCTCGTGCTATTTTAGATAAGCTTGGGGATGATGGTCTGCTTTATGCTTTTGACCAAGACAATGATGCAAAAAGAAATCTTATTGAGGACAATCGTTTTATCTTCATCAACGACAATTTCTCTACGCTTAAGGAAAATCTAAGACTATACCGTGAGTTTGAGGTCGATGGCATTCTTGCTGACCTTGGGGTTTCTTCTCATCAGATTGATTGCCCAGATAGGGGTTTCTCAACTCGCTATGATGGTGAGCTGGATATGAGAATGAATCAAGACCAAGCTCTTTCGGCTAAGGATATTATTAATTCATACCCTGAGGATAAGCTTCGCTCGGTGCTTCGTCTTTATGGCGAGCTTCCTAATGCTTATCAGGTTGCAAAGAAGATTGTAGCCTCTCGCTCAGAGGCAATAAATACTACTATGGAGCTTAAGGAACTTCTTTCCTCACTTGCTCCTCGTGGTATTGAGAATAAGTTCTATGCTATGGTTTTCCAAGCTCTAAGAATTGAGGTGAATAATGAGCTTGAGACGCTTAAGATGATGCTTGAGCAGTCGGGTGAGATGCTTAAGAGTGGTGGTAGATTGGTTGTGATGAGTTATCATTCTTTGGAAGATAGGCTGGTAAAGAATTTTATTAAGAGTGGAAACTTTGAGGGTAAGGTAGAGAAGGATTTCTATGGAAATAGCCTTTCTCCTTATACATTGATTACTCGTAAGCCTGTTATTGCAAGCGATGAGGAACAGGCTCTGAATACTCGTTCGAGAAGTGCTAAGTTGAGAATTGCTGAAAAAAGATAATAGACCCAGTTGAGGATGAAGAATTTTGAGTTTAAGAACCTATTGGATGGAGGATTTTTGGTAAAGAAAAGTTTCTTGTCTTTCCTTCCTGCTATTTTGTTGGGGGTGGTTTTGATTGTGGTGTATATTGGAAATAGATACTATATTGAGACTACTTTGAAGAAGATGGATAATATGCAACTTGAGATAAATGCTCTTCAAAAGAAGTATTCTGACCAAAAGGGCGCTTATCAAAAGACTACTCAGATGCTGGAGATTGATAATAAACTTCAGGCTCAAGGGGTGAAGGTTTCTAAGGAAAAGATTAAACAGACAATATTATACTAAGGTGGGCGATTTAAAGAAGGACATATTAGCAAGGTTTGCAGTGGTTTATGCATTAATCCTTATTGGGTTTATATGCGTTGTTGCAAGAATTGCCTATCTTCAAATTGCTGAGGGAGATTTCTGGGAAAAGAAGGCCAAGGAGAGATATGTTCAGATGCAGGAGGTTAAGGCTAAGAGGGGAAATATATATTCTGTGGATGGGGATAGTGGGGAGTTACTCCTTTTGGCAACGGATATACCTCTTTATAATGCCTATATAGACCTTGGTTACGAGTACAGGATGAACAAGGATACTCGAAAGAAGGAGAGGGTGAGAGTTCTTGAAGATTCAATTTATAGAAAGAATATTTCCGAGCTATGCGATAGCTTGGCTTTTATGTTTAAGGGCTCTAAGAATCCTAAGTCAAAGCGTGAGTATATGAACTATTTCGCTAGTTTTAGGGGTAAGGACTCTGGAAATAAATATGTACTTATTCAAAAGGATATAACCTTCGAACAATATGAGCGTTTTAGGAAGTTCCCTCTAATTTCTAAGGAGAAAAAGAAAACTATCAGAGAGAAAAAAACAATTAGAGGAGAGGAAAAGATAATTAAAAGAACTATCGGCACGGGTAAGTTCTTCACTGCAAATTATATTAGTATTGTTGAGAGAACGGTAAGATATTATCCTTATGGTAATATGGCTCGAAGGACTATTGGCACTATGGTAAGGGCTAATGGTTGCGACACATGCTATAATGGGATTGATGGTTTCTACTCCTCCTACCTAAGAGGTATGCATGGGAAGCGTCTTGAGAAAAAGATTAACCCAGGTATTTGGATTCCTGTCGATGATAATGAGCAAATTAAGGCTATAGATGGTATGGATATTGTCTCTACTATCGATGTTCGTTTACAAGAGTTGGCAGAAAATAGTCTTAGAAAATGTTTAGACTCTAATAGTGCTGAGAGTGGTTGTGTAATCCTTATGGAGGTTAAGACAGGTTATGTTCGTGCAATCTCAAACCTTACTATTAACAAAGATGGTCAATATTTAGAGAGCGAGAATATTGCCGTATCACATTTGCTAGAACCAGGTTCTACATTTAAGACAATTACTGCAATGATGATGCTCGATAAGGGCATGGCAGATACTTCAATTATGTTGCCTACCTTCTCAAAACAGTTCCCTGGTGCTACTAAACCTATAAAAGACGTTGGAGAGATTAATCATGGTATGGTTTCTTTGACAAGGGCTATGCAGATGAGTTCCAATGTTTCAATAAGTCAGCTTGTTTACAATAATTATATTGCTAAGGGCAAGAGAACTCAGATAGCTAAGGACCTAAAGGAATACTTCTTGTTTGAGAAACTTGGTTTGGATATCGATTTAGACGAACCTAAGCCATATATCAACGAAAAGGCTACCTCGGTAGATGATATTCTTCGCCTTGGTTTTGGATATGTTTCTGTTATGACTCCTCTGCAACTGCTTACTTTCTATAATGCTATTGCTAACGATGGAAAGATGCTTAAGCCAATGTTTGTTTCTCAAGTTATGAAAGACGGTCAGCCTTTTAAGACCTTTGAACCTGTTGTCTTAAGAGATAAGATATGTAAGGATAAGACCCTGAAAGAGGTTAGAGATATTTTGGAAAAGGTTGTTTTGTTTGGTACAGCCAAGAGGTTGAGAAATCCAGACTATGGAATTGCAGGAAAGACAGGTACTGCCGAGATAGGTTATGATAATAAACAAAATATCCTTCAACATAGGGCTTCTTTTGTTGGATATTTTCCAGCAGATAATCCTCAGTTCTCATGTATTGTGGTTATCTCTAAACCTCAGAAATCGAGGACTCATGGTGGAGATTTAGCAGCTCCCGTTTTCAAGGACCTTTCCGATAGGGTTGTGGGTACAATGATAACATATAAGAGCAATAATTCCGCCATTAAGACTGCTCCAGCCTATGTAAATGGTAATGTTAAGAGCTTTACAAAGTTCTGCACTAACTTAAAACTTAATGCTCCAAAACCTGCTCCAAAGACTAGCTTTGCACCAAAGAATATTGTCCCTAATGTAATTGGGATGAGTGTTAGAGATGCAGTTTTTCTATTAGAGAAATCTGGCTTAAAGGTAAGTTTTGAGGGTAAGGGAAAAGTTGCCTCTCAGTCGCTTCAAGGAGGTTCGGCTTTTAGAAAAGGAAATAGAATTCATCTTCAACTAAATACAGCTACTATAAATGAGCTTAGACCAGTGCTTTTGGATTCAACAATTGCAAAGATAGACACTTTAGCCACTAAGATAGAAAAAGTTAAACAAGAGAAACCTAAGGATAAAAAGAAGAAATAATATGGCAAAATATATAGAACTAAATGAATTATTTAATAAACTTGACTTAGTTAAGGGTATTTGCTTCGACTCAAGAGAGGTTGCAGAAGGTTTTCTATTTGTTGCTCAAACTGGTACCTTGGTAGATGGTCATAAGTTTATACCTATGGCTATTGAACAGGGTGCAAAGTTTATTGTTTGTGAAAATATTCCTCAAGAGGATTATGATGTAACCTTTATTAAGGTTGAAGATTCCTCAAAGGCTTTAGGTATTATTGCTTCTAAATATTATGATAACCCATCTTCAAAGCTAAAGATTATTGGGATAACGGGTACTAATGGTAAGACGACAACGGTTACTCTTCTTCATAGACTTTTTATGAACCTTGGGTTTAAGACAGGACTCGTTTCTACAATAGTAAATAAGATAAATAACCTTGAGGTTAAGGCAACTCATACTACTCCAGATGCAATTTCTTTGAATAAGTTATTTCTTGAAATGGTTGAGGCAGGTTGCGAATTTGTATTTATGGAGGTTAGCTCTCATTCTATTGTTCAACATAGAATTGAAGGAGTTGAGTTCTATGGAGGTATATTCTCAAATATCACCCATGACCATTTAGATTTTCATAAGACTTTTTCAGAATACATCAAGGCTAAGAAACAATTCTTCGACTTTCTTCCAAAGACTTCCTTTGCTCTAACAAATATCGATGATAAGAATGGAGATATTATGCTTCAGAATACTAAGGCAAAGAAATATAGCTATAGCCTTCAGACCTTAGCCGACTTTCATGCAATTATTTTAGAGAATAGTTTCGAGGGAATATTATTGAATATTGATGGTATTGAGCTTTGGACAAGACTTGTTGGAAAGTTTAATGCTTATAATATTCTTGCTATTTATTCTACTGCAATTCTTTGTGGAATAAAGAAAGAGGAGGCCCTAAGAGGTATTAGTGAGTTAGAATCTGCTGAGGGTAGGTTCGATTGTGTTACAATATCCTCTGGTGCTAAGGCTATTATCGATTATGCTCATACTCCTGATGCCTTATTGAATGTGATAAATACTATTAATACTATAAGAGAAGGATTGGGCAAACTTATTACCGTTGTTGGTTGTGGTGGAGATAGAGACAGAACAAAACGTCCTATTATGGCTAAGATTGCTGCCGAAAACTCAGACAATGTTATCCTTACTAGTGATAATCCAAGAACGGAAGACCCAGAGGAAATTATTCGTCAAATGCAAGAGGGACTCGATATAATAACTCAGAAGAAGACCTTTACTATAACTAATCGTCATGATGCTATTAAGCTTGCTTGCCAAATTGCTCAAAAGGAAGATATTATCCTTGTGGCTGGTAAGGGGCATGAGAAGTATCAAGAGATTAATGGTGTAAGACATCATTTCGACGACAAAGAAGAAACTTTAAAATATTAAGCATATGTTGTACTATTTATTTACTTGGTTACATACAGAATTTGGAATACCTGGAGCAGGTGTTTTCCAATATATTTCTTTTAGAGCTGCTGCTGCGGTAATCACATCGCTTATTATAAGCATAGTTTATGGTAAAAGGATTATTGATTATTTACGCAGAAAACAGATAGGAGAGAGTGTTAGAGACTTGGGTTTGAATGGTCAAAAAGAAAAAGAGGGTACTCCTACAATGGGAGGATTAATTATTCTTGGTGCTATTCTTATCCCTACTCTTTTGTTTGCTAAGCTAGATAATATCTATGTAATAATAATGATATTCTCTACCATTTGGCTTGGTTTGATAGGTTTCTTAGACGATTATATTAAGGTATTTAAGCATGATAAAAAAGGACTTTCTGGAAAGTTCAAGGTTGTGGGGCAAGTAACATTAGGTATTGTTGTTGGAGCAATGATGTATTTCCATCCAGATATTTCTATTAAGGAAAAACAAGATGTTGAAAGATATGCAATGTCTCATAACCTACAAAACGATAGGACTTATGATAAGGCTAAGAGTGTATTTTCAGCTCAAGCAGAACAGTCTACTAAGACTACTATTCCTTTTGTGAAGAATAATGAGTTCGACTATGCTTATCTTGTGAAATGGATAGGAGATGACTTTAGAGATTGGGCTTGGATTATTTTTATTCCTATTGTAATATTTATTGTAACAGCTATTTCCAATGGTGCTAATCTCACAGATGGTATAGATGGGCTCGCCACGGGTACTTCGGCAGTAATTGGTGCCACTCTTGCTATCTTGGCATGGGTGTCGGGAAATATTATATTCGCCAACTATTTAGATATAATGTATATTCCAAATTCTGGAGAGCTTACAATATTTATCAGTGCCTTTGTTGGGGCAACAGTAGGTTTCTTATGGTATAATACTTACCCTGCTCAGATATTTATGGGAGATACGGGATCTTTGGCAATTGGAGGTATTATAGCAGTGTTTGCTGTACTTATTAGAAAAGAATTACTAATACCTATTCTTTGTGGGGTATTTATTATGGAGAATCTTTCTGTTGTAATGCAGGTATTCTATTTTAAATTGACAAAGAGAAAATATGGTGAGGGTAGAAGGATATTCTTAATGGCTCCACTTCATCACCATTATCAGAAGAAGGGTTTTGCGGAACCAAAAATTGTTCAGCGTTTTATGATTATCTCAATAGTCTTAGCTGTAGTAACTGTAATAACATTAAAACTTAGATAGTATGACTTTAGAATTATTAGCAAATCAAGGTAGAGAAAAGGTATATTCTTCTCTTGCTGGCAGAAATTATAACGATATTCTAGCTAAGAGACAAAACTTATTAAATTGTTTTGGGAATAATGTTGAACAAGAACATAAAAGAGAACTTGTGGCAAGGATTAAGGATGTTTCATTTGTTAATGACGCTCGTTCAATCAATCCTAATGCTACTTGGTTTTCAATGGAATCGGTAACAAATAAAATTGTTTGGATTGCAGATGTTGATAGCAAGGACAATAATTTCACTTGTCTTATCCCAATAGCTAGAGAGAAGGTGGGTGCAATGATTTGCTTTGGTAAGGAAAGACTAAATCTTAAAAATACTTTCGAAGGGTTAATTCATAATATCTTCGAGGTTAATAATATTAATGAGGCTGTTATGCTTGCTAATGCAATTGCAGAAAGCGAAGATGTTGTTATGTATTCTCCTGCCAATGGTATGGAGGATGAAATTGACATTAAGGGTGAGGGCTTTCGTCACGCTGTAAATACATTATAGAAAAACAAAGCTAAGATGGATATAAGAAACTTTAAAATAAAGCTCAAGGGAGATAAGGTTATATGGATGATATTTCTATTATTCGTAGCTATATCTATTTTAGAGGTTTATAGCACCTTAGGAAAGGAAGTCTTTGACAATCATAAGAGCCCTACCTCTATGTTTGGTAAGCATATATTCCTTTTGCTTCTTGGTACTGTTGTCTTGTATCTTACTCATAATATTAAATATAAATTCTTCTCAAGATTCTCTAAGATTGGACTATATGTTTCTATTGCCTTATTAACTGTTACACTATTGATTGGTACTATAGGTGGTAAGGCAGCTGCAAGGTGGATAGCAATTCCTTTTGTTGGGCAGTTCCAACCCTCAGAGATTGTTAAGATAATTCTTATTGTGTATATTGCTCGTCTTTTGGCTTTATATCAAGACAATATAAAGTCTAAGGAGGTATTTAAGAAATTGATAATTCCAATTATTATTGTTTGTCTACTTATCTTCCCAGAGAACTTCTCGACTGCTGCAATTCTTTTTGCTGTATGTTTTATAATGATGTTTATTGGAAGGGTGAGTCTTAAGTATTTAAGCATTCTGCCTATTATACTATTTGGATTCTTATTTATAGTCTTTATTGTCAATACGATTAATCCTGATTTGATTGATCGTTTTATGACTTGGTCTAATAGAATCTCGGATTGGTATTATGTTGATTTGGATGCTATCACTCAGCCTAATCTTGCTCGTATGGCTATATCTACTGGAGGTTTCTTTGGTAAGTTTTTAGGAAATACAGAGCAGGCAAGATTCCTTAGTGAGAGTCATAATGACTTTATTTTTGCCATTATTATTGAAGAGGGAGGTATGATTTTTGGAGTTCTATTAATGGCTTTATATATGATTCTTCTTTATAGAGGAATTATTATTGCAAGACGTTCAAAGGGATATTTTGGAGCTTTTTGTTCTATTGGATTGATAGTTATGATTGTTTTTCAAGCTATGATTAATATGTTTGTTGCCACGAGTCTAACTCCTGTAACGGGGCAAACTCTGCCATTTATTAGTTATGGAGGTACTTCTTTCTTATTTAGTTGTGTTGCCTTGGGAATAGTGCTAAGTATTAGTGCTGAGGCAAACAAAGACCTTGCCAAGCAACAACTAGAACAAGATGTGGAATCTCAAGAAGAGGGTGAAATGAAAGAAAGTGTTGAAGATTCTGAGAAGGGGAGTAATTAGTTTAGTATTTAATTTATAAAATATAATAATATGAGAGCAATAATTAGTGGAGGTGGAACAGGGGGACATATATTCCCTGCCGTTGCAATTGCTAATGCAATTAAGGCTAAATATGCCGATGCAGAAATATTATTTATTGGGGCTAAGGGTAGAATGGAGATGGAGAAGGTGCCTCAAGCGGGTTATAAGATTGAAGGTTTATGGATTAGTGGTCTTCAAAGACGCTTCACTTGGAAGAATTTTCTTTTTCCTCTAAAGGTTATTTGTAGTACCCTCAAGGCTCGTAGAATTATTAAAAGATTTAAACCAGATATAGTAATTGGTGTTGGAGGCTTTGCCTCTGGTCCAACACTTGAAGCTGCTGCAAGACTCAAAGTGCCAACTCTAATTCAGGAACAAAATTCCTATCCTGGGATTACCAATAAGATGTTAGCAAGTAAGGTTGATAAGATTTGCGTGGCTTATGATAATATGACTCGTTGGTTTAATGCCTCTAAGATAGAGTTTACTGGCAATCCTATTCGTCAGATGATAAGCTCTCTTACAAATAAAAGAGAGGATGCTATTAAACATTTTAGCTTGGATCCAAATAAAAGAACTGTTCTTGTGGTGGGTGGAAGTCTTGGAGCAAGAACGATTAATGAGAGTATTACCACAGGGCTAAACTATTTTGTGGAAAATGATATTCAGTTGATTTGGCAAACTGGTAAGGGATATTTCGAAAAGGCTAAAGAGCAGAGCGCTACGATTAATAGTAAGAATATTAATGTTTTTGAGTTTATCTATGAAATGGATTTGGCTTATTCTGTTGCTGATATAATAATATCAAGAGCAGGAGCTATTGCTATAAGTGAGCTTTGTATTGTTGGAAAACCTACAATATTAATTCCTAGTCCTAATGTTGCTGAGGATCATCAAACCAAGAATGCTATGGCTTTGGTTGATAAGGATGCAGCTATTTTGGTTAAGGATGTTGATTCTAGAAATACTCTTTTGGCTCAACTTGATATGCTTATTAAGGATGAAGATAAACAAAGGCGTATGAGCGAGAATATTCTTAGCTTAGGGATAAAAGATGCAGATGAAAGAATTTTAAAAATTGTTGAGGGTTTAGTAAAATGAAGACGTATTATTTTTTAGGTATTGGTGGCATTGGAATGAGTGCTATTGCAAGATACTTCAATGGTATGGGATGTAAGGTTTGTGGATATGACTTAACAAAGACAGAGCTTACATTGCAACTAGAGAATGAAGGTATTGAGATTTCTTATATGGATGATATTTCTTATCTACCTAAGGATATAGATTTAGTTGTCTTTACTCCAGCTATCCCTAAGGATTCTGTCCTGCTAAATTATTTTATCGATAATAATTTTCCAATGAAGAAACGCTCTCAAGTGTTGGGAGAGTTGACAATGGGGAAGAAATGTATTGCAATTGCTGGAACTCATGGAAAGACTACGGTAACAACAATGGTTGCTCATCTATTGCATAATAGCTCAATTGGTTGTAGCGCATTTCTTGGTGGTGTTTCTAAGGATTTTGGATCTAATTTTGTAATTAATAAGGATAGTGAATTTGTGGTGGTTGAGGCAGATGAGTTTGATCGTTCTTTCCTCCAATTATCTCCATATTATGCTGCAATAACTTCTGTTGATGCAGATCATTTAGATATTTATGGCTCACACGAAGAAATGAAGAATACCTTTGTTGAGTTTGCTAACAAGATACCTATTAAAACCAATGACTCTAAGGAAAAGCTATTCTTAAAGAAGGGTCTTGATATTGAAGTTAATGAGGGTATTGAGACATTGATATATACAATTTCGGGCTACGAGGCAGAATACTATGCTTGGAATATTAGAAATTATAAGGGAGCTTATTATTTCGATTTCCATACTCCAGAGAAGGTTATTTATGATATTTGCCTAAATTACCCTGGCTTGCATAATATTGAAAACTCAGTTTTGGCTATGGCTATTGCATGGAACTGTGGGGTAAATGAGGATGAGTTAAGAACGGCTATTTCTTCTTTCTCTGGAGTTAAGAGGAGGTTTGATTATAGGATAAAAAGGGATGATTTTGTTTATATAGATGATTACGCCCATCATCCACAAGAGCTGCGCTCTTGTATAGAATCTGTGAGAGATCTTTATCCAAATAAGAAGATAACAGGAGTTTTTCAGCCGCATCTTTTTTCGAGAACTAAGGATTTCGCCGATGATTTTGCTAGAGCCTTAGAGCTTTTGGATGAGGTTGTGCTAATAGATATTTATCCTGCAAGGGAGAAACCATTGCCAGGAGTTAGCTCAAAGATGTTACTTCACAAGATAGATAAGATGGATAAGTATTATAGTACTGAGGATACATTATTAGATTTATTGGAGGCTCTTTACCCAGAAGTTCTTTTGACATTGGGAGCAGGAGATATTGATAAGTTAGTTAAACCAATTGAGGAGAGATTTTCAAAGTAATGAAAAAACGTAGAAGAATATTTGTTTCATTAATTGCCATAATATTATTGGTTATTCTAATAATAGGTGCTAATATTTTTGTTGGTAGACAACCCATCGATAAGGTTGTTGTTAGTGTTAGCTATGGTAATTCGGATACAATAATATCTTCTGAATCAATTAGACTAGATTTGATCTCAAGATTTGGAGATTTGTCTCAAAAGAATATAAAGGATGTTGATGCAGATGAGGTGGAGAAGTTTTTAAAATCTCAACCTTATATTGAGGATGCTGAAGTATATCTTAATTTCACTGGAAAGGTAAAGATAACTATAACACAAGCTGTGCCTATTCTTAGGCTATACTCTAGAAATGGTATGCAGTTTTATATAGACAGGGTTGGGAAGATAATAAATATTAAGGACGATGCTCTTTCTGATGTTGTTATTGCTAGTGGAGATATTATTATAAATACTGCATTATTATCAAAAGGGAGATTGGACACAATTGATATTGATTCAAAGAAAGGTGTTGAGAAAACAGCATCCTCTCTTTATTATTTGGCACTAAAGCTATACAATGATACAATATTAGCTTATCAGATTGATCAAATATATATACCTAATCAATCTGAGTTTGAGTTTTTCCCTAAGATTGGAGACTATACAATAAAGGTTGGGGATATTAATAATTTGGAGGAAAAGTTTAATAAGTTAAACTATTTATATAAGGAGGCATTTTCGGTAATTGGCTGGGATAATTATAGTGTTGTTAATCTTTGCTATAAGGATCAAGTTGTATGTACTAGGAAATGAAACAAATAATAAAGGAAATATACAAATTAAATATATAATATTATGGAAAGAGAAATAGTTGTTGGAATCGACATAGGTACAACAAAAATTGCAGTCTTTATAGGTTCAAGAAACGAAGAAGGAGAACCTATTATCCTTGGTATGGGTAAATCTGAGTCAATTGGGGTTGACAGAGGTGTTGTAAAAAACATTGAACAGACAGCCAATTCAATTCAAAAAGCCGTTCAAGAGGCTGAAGAAAAAACAGGCTATATTGTCAGAGAAGTCTTTGTTGGAATTGCTGGTCATCAAATACGCAATATCCAACATAGAGGTCAGATTATGCTTGAAAGCAAAGGTCATATTATTAAGGATTCTGATGTAAATAGACTAATAAAGGATCAGCATAATCTTGTTCTAAATGCAGGGGAGAAAATAATTCATGTTATTCCACAAAGCTTTATTGTTGATGGGGAGACGGGAATTACTAGTCCTGTAGGAGTTCCAGGTTCATGCTTAGAAGGTAATTTTAATATTATTACTGGTAATATTATTAATATTGAAAATATATATAGAAGTGTTGAAATAGCAGGATATAAGGTAAGGAATTTGATTCTTGAGCCAATAGCTTCGGCAGAGGCTGTTGTTGATGCAAGTGAGAAAGAGGCAGGAGTGTGTTTGGTCGATATTGGTGGTGGTACTACAGATATAGCAATATTCCATGAAGGGATTTTACGTCATACAGCGGTTATTCCATTGGCTGGTAACGTAATAACAGAAGATATTAAAGAGGGATGTTCAATTATTAAGACTCAGGCAGAGGCTTTAAAATGTAGATTTGGTTCTTGTTTAGCAGCATCTGCAAGAGAGGATGAAATAATTGCAATACCAGGTTTCAGAGGTCGTGAACCACGAGAAATTTCTATGAAAACTCTTGCTGGAATCATTCAGGCTCGTATGCAGATGATACTTGAGCAAGTATTGTTTGAGATTAAGAGCAAGGGCTACGAAAGAAAGATGATTGCTGGTATTGTGCTTTCTGGTGGAGGTGCTAAGATGAAGGATATTGTTCAACTTTCTGAGTTCATAAGTGGTATTGACGCAAGAATTGGTACTCCACATGATCATCTTGGAGGAACAATTACCGAAGAAATGACTCATCCTATGCATGCTACGGGTATTGGTTTATTGCTTGAAGGCTTAAAAGAGATTGAAAAAGAAGATAAAATTGGAGGTTCTAAAATGGCTGAGAAAATTGAAGAAGATGCACCAATAACTCATGAGCCAATTGTTGAGCCAGAGCCTGAAGAAACCGAAGTTTCAAACAACAATAAAGATCCAAAAAAAGGAAGAATGAGTGGTGTAATTGACAACTTCTTGAAAAATCTATTCAAAGATGATGGAGTTGAGTAGAGTTATAAACAGGTTTTTGTTAGAAAGTAATTAAACATGATGGGTTTTAGAAAATTTTTGTTTGTAATTTTACACATCAATAACATATTACTAATAATACTATCTTGATTGATATTTAATATTTTAAATATACAAAAGCAAGAAAACATATATATAGAACGACGATAATTTATAGTTAAAATATAATCTTATGCCAGAATTTGAAGTATTACAATTTGAAGCACCTAAAGAAAATTCCAATTATATTAAGGTAATTGGTGTAGGTGGAGGTGGTACTAATGCAGTAAACCACATGTTCAACCAAGGCATTGAAGGTGTTGATTTCATTGTTTGCAACACTGATTCAAAATCATTAAATGCCAGTCCAGTTAAAAATAAAATCAAAATTGGCAAAGATGGACTTGGGGCAGGAAATCGCCCTGAGGTTGGGAGAGCAGCAGCTCTTGCAGCAGAAGAAGGGATAAAGACATTTTTGAGTAATAGAACTCAAATGCTTTTCATTACAGCAGGTATGGGAGGAGGAACAGGAACTGGGGCAGCTCCTGTGATTGCAAAATTTGCAAAAGAGATAGAATTTATAGATGATAACGGAGAGAAGATAGAGGATGAAATATTGGTAGTTGCAATAGTTACCTTGCCATTATCATTCGAGGGAAAGAGAAGAAAAGAACAAGCACAAGAGGGAATTAGAAATCTTAAGGAAGTTGTTGATGCAATAATCATTGTGAATACAGATAAGATAAGAGATAGAGGCAATGTAACTCTCCCTCAGATGTTCCCAATAGCTGATGATGTATTATTAACAGCATCGAAAGGAATAGCCGAAATCATAACATTAGATAACTCACATATCAACGTTGACTTTAGAGATGTTCAAGAAGTAATGCAAAAATCTGGCGTTGCTTTAATGGGCGTAGGCACAGCTTATGGTTCTGGAGAAGAAAGAGCACTTGAGGCAATTGCAAAAGCAGCATCATCTGATCTACTTAATGATTGTGATATCAAAGGAACAAAGAATATTTTACTTTATATAACATCATCTCCAGAGGATGAATATGCAATTACTCTTGACGAACAAGCTGTTATTGCTGAATACATAAATGAAAAGACAGGATGCGAACCTGATATTATTTGGGGAGTAAGATTCGACAAGTCATATAAGGATAGGATAGACCTAACCTTGATAGCAACAGGCTTTGAGGAAAGAGAAATATATAATCCTCATACAATGGACTCAATCAATAGAGTTAAGGTATTGACTCCAGAGAAACCAGCTCCAGTAAAGCCAGCTGAGATAGCTCAAGAAAACAAGATAGAAACAAATACAATAGTAACAACTCCTATTGCAAAGGTAGTAGAAGAACCTCATTTTGTTAAGGCAATAGAACCTATTGTAGAAGTTGCTAAAGTAGAGGTAGAGGCGAATGCTCCTTTAAAACATTATCTTGATGTTGAAATACCAACATCTCAAATAAACGAAGTATTTTCAAGACCTTCAGTCGTAGAACAACCATCTCGTCAGAACCAACCAACTCAAACAATTCAACAACCACAAGCTATTCAAACCGAGCCAAGGCAATCTACAACAATTACATTTATTGACGAGCCAATAGAGAAACCACTTTCTGTTCAACCTGAGGTAGAAATAAAACCTTTGCAGAGAGAACAAACAACAAAGAACCCTTTCTTCGATGAAAACAAAAATCAAGAAAAGATTGTTGCAGACCGTCAAAAGAGAATGGAGCTATTCTCACAATTAATGAGAGATAAAGATGGACTAGAAAGAATAATCAATACCCCAGCCTACGAACAATATGGTATGGATATAGAAGGAAAACCAGCTTCCTCATCAGCAATCGAAAGCTCAAGAATAAATCTAAACGGTGGGAATATAACGATGAATAACACCTACCTACACGATAACCCAGATTGATAAAACTATTTGGTAGATAAATTAAAATATCCCTGCTATAATATACTTTAGCAGGGATATTTTTTTATTTGATATTTAATTGTAACTTTGACGGCTGAATTATTTTAAAATATATATTATGAAAAGAATTAAATTATTTATTTTAGTCTTTGCACTAGCGTTTTTTACCTCTGGTATTATTGCGCAACCTAGTGTTAATGTAGCAGGAAAACCTACTTCTACAATTAAGGGTGTAGATAAGAATGGGTTTGCTTACGAGAGCGTTAAGAATGATGCTCTAAATGCAAGAATTTATACATTGAAAAATGGTTTAAAGGTTTATATGTCTGTAAACAAAAATGAGCCAAGAATACAAACTTTTATCGCTGTAAAGGTTGGTTCGAAGAATGACCCAGCAGAAACAACAGGTCTTGCTCATTATTTTGAACATATGATGTTTAAGGGTACTAAGAAAATTGGTACAGCCGATTGGGAAAAAGAGTCAAAACTTATTAAGGAAATAGAAGAACTTTATGAGGTTTATAGAGGCGAGACAGATACTCAAAAAAGAAATGAGATATATAAGAAGATTGATGCTGTTTCTTATGAAGCATCTAAGCTAGCTATTCCAAATGAGTATGATAAACTTATGAAGTTTATTGGCTCTACAGGAACAAACGCTGCAACATCTAACGACTACACATATTATTTAGAGAATATCCCTTCTAATCAAATTGAAAACTGGGCAAGAATTCAAGCCGATCGTTTCCAAAGCCCAATTCTTCGTCTTTTCCACACAGAGCTTGAAACAGTTTATGAAGAAAAGAATATGTCTTTGACAAATGATGGAAGAAAGGCTAATGAGGCTATGCTTAAAGCTCTTTATTCAAATCACCCTTATGGAAAACAAACGACTTTAGGAACACAAGAACATTTGCGTAACCCTTCAATGGTTGCAATCAATAAATTCTTCGATAAATATTATGTTCCAAATAACTATTGTATTTCTATGAGTGGAGACTTCAACCCAGAGGAAGCAATTCTTATTATCAATAAACATTTTGGAAATATTGCACCAAAGCCAATTGAACCATTTAAGTTCGAATATGAGGCTCCAATTACTACAGTGAAGACTGTTGATGTTGTTGGAATGGAAGCTGAAAATACAAGAATTGCGTTTAGAATTAATGCAGGACAAACATCTAAAGAAGCAATGTACGCTGACCTTATTGGTTCAATATTATATAATGGTAAATGTGGACTTATTGACGAAAATGTGAACAAGAAACAATTGACAATGGGTTCAGGTGCTTCAACCTATGGTATGAATGACTATACTGCTCTAATCCTTTCTGCAACACCAAAACAAGGACAAAGCCTTGAAGAAGCTCAAAAGATATTATTAGAACAAATAAATGTATTTAAAAAAGGAGATTGGGATGAGTCATTAATGGAGGCTACAATCAATAACTACCGTCTTTCTCAAATAAAAGGACAAGAAAGCAATAATTCAAGAGCAATGCAAATGTCAATGAGTTATCTTTCTGGTCAAAGCTGGGAAGAAAGCGTTGGAGAATTGGATCGTTTGTCTAAGATAACTAAGAAAGACTTGGTTGATTTTGCAAATAATATGTTCTTAGACAATAACTATGTTATTATCAACAAACGTCAAGGCAAACCTGAGCAAGCAGAAAAGGTAGAAAAACCACCAATTACTCCAATATTTATCAATCGTGATGCAGAAAGTTCATTCTTTACTGATATTAAATCAAACAAAGTTAACCCTATAGAACCAGTATTTGTTGACTTTAATAAAGACATTACAAGAGCGAAACTAAAAAATGGTGCTGAAATCCTTTATGTTCAAAACAAGGAAAACAAAACCTTTGATCTAACCTTTAGATATGATTTTGGTGAGTTACACAATAAACGTTTAGGCTTAATGTCAAGCTATATCAATTTCCTTGGAACTTCAACAAAGACTGCTGAGCAAATCTCTCGTGAGTTCTACAACCTAGCTTGTAGCTATTCTCTAAGAGTTGGGGATGATGTAACAACAGTTTCAATTAGTGGTTTGACAGAAAATCTACCAAAGGCTATTGTTCTTTTGGAAAATCTTTTAAGCGATGCTAAGCCAAACAAGGAAGCACTTGGAAAACTTGTAAGCAATATTCTTAAGTCAAGAAAAGATGCTAAGGCAAAACAACAAAGTGCTTTATCTGCATTACAATCTTATGCTATGTATGGAGAAAAGAATCCACAAACCGATATGCTTTCAGAAAAAGAACTTTCATCAATTACTCCAGAGCAGTTAATTGCAGACCTCAAAGACCTTTCTCGTTACGAGCATAGAGTATTATTCTATGGAGATATGCAAGTAAATGATTTAAAAAATCTTTTAGACAAAGAACATAAATCTCCTTCGAAACTTGTGAAAGCACCAAAGGTTAAGAGATTTGAACCTCTTGAAACAAAAGAATCTAAGGTATATTTCACTCATTATGATGCAAAACAATCTTATTGCCGTCAATTCACAAAAGGAGGAAAATACGATGCTAAGCTTAACCCAAGCATCACAATGTATAACCAATATTTTGGTGGTTCAATGAACTCTATTGTTTTCCAAGAAATGAGAGAAAAACGCTCTCTTGCTTACCAATCATCAGCTTCTTATTCTATTCCTTCAAGACTTGAGGATAGCTATATGAACCTTTCGCATATTGCAACACAAAACGATAAAGTACTTGATGCTTTCAATGCTTTCAACGAACTTTTCGATCAAATGCCAATTGCTGAACAAAACTTCCAACTAGCAAAGGATGGAATCATTTCAAATATCCGTACTCAAAGAATATCTAAGATGGGAATTATCTCTAGCTTCCTTTCAGCAGAAAGACTTGGTCAAAAGGTCGATTCAAGAAAAGAACTATTTGAAAAAGTAGGTAAGATGACTATAAAAGATGTTCAAGCCTTTAATGAGAAATATATCAAGAACAAGCCAAGAACATATATAGTTTTAGGAAACAAAGACCAAGTAAACCTAAAAGGATTAGAAAAGTTTGGCAAGGTTCAAACCCTAACATTAGAACAAATTTTTGGATACTAAGAATATGAAAAATAATAATTTTATGAGCAAGATATGTCTTGCTCTTTTTTTAATCTTCTTTAGTGCAAGTGCATTTGCTCAAACCACAAATTGGTATGGAGAGATTAAGGTTCAGGGGGCTGTGCTTCCAATAACATTGAATATTGAGAAGAAAGCAGACACCACAATTATTCTTATGGGTTCTCCTGCTCAAACAAAGGAGATGTTCTCTGTTACAAAACAAAGAATAGAAGGCGATTCAATAATATTCTCAATTAAGAATATGAGTATTGTATATAGGGGTAAACTTAATAAGTCAAAGGATGAGATAGTTGGAGTATTCAAACAAGGTCTATTACTTACAGACCTAACCTTTAAAAAACTTCAAGAGAAGTTTGAATACAAACGTCCTCAAGAACCAAAGCCACCATTCTCTTATGTTGAGCAAGAGCTTTCGTTTACTACCCCTGGAGTAGATTATGATTTCAAAGGAACTCTAACCCTTCCTTCAAAAGAGGGTAAGTATCCTTGTGTTATATTAATTACTGGCTCTGGGCTTCAAAACAGAGATGAAGAAGTATTTGGTCATAAACCATTTAAGGTTATTGCAGATTACCTAACAAAGAATGGTATAGCAGTATTCCGTTATGACGATAGAGGCTGGGGTTCTAAGAATGCAGATCTCTTTAATGCTACAAGTCTTGACTATGTAAAGGATGCACAGAGTGCTTTCAATATGCTTAAATCCAATCCTAATATTGACTCTAAGAAGATAGGTATGCTTGGGCATAGCGAAGGAGGATTGATAGCTCCAATATGTGCTTCTCAGAATAATGATATTGCTTTCGTTATACTTTTGGCAGGTCCAGGTGTTAGTGGATATGATGTACTAATGCAGCAAAATAAAGAGATAATGCAAAAGGCAAAGGCAAGCAAGTTTCAGATAAATAGTCAACTTGATGCTCTTTCTAAGATTAATGTATTAATTAGGTCTAATGTTTCTAGCTCAGAACTTGAAACAAAGATGAATACATACTTCGATAGTATTATTTCAAAGCTTTCAGAAAAGAAGAAGAAAGATTACCAATACACAAGCCCTGCTGCAAGAACTCAGTTTATTTCTCAAATCAATTTACCTTGGATGAGGATATTCTTTGTTCTTGATCCTCAAGACTATCTTACAAAACTTAGCCAACCAGTCTTAGCATTAAACGGAGACAAGGATATTCAAGTTATAAGCAGATATAATCTTCCAGCAATTAAGAAGGCAATGAAGGTTGCCAAAAACAATAATTTCGAATACTTCGAAGCAAAGGGGATGAATCACCTTAGCCAAGAATGTAAAGAAGGTACAATAGATGAATATCAAACAATAGAACAAACCATCTCCCCAATAATACTAGAAAAACTCAAAACCTTTATCCAAAAGTTTAGTAAATAGAAATGACCAGTTCGGAAATGGCTGTTTCTATAATTATTTTTTGTATATTTGCATAAGCGTTATGTAGGGGCGAACCTATGTGTTCGCCCACCCAATCAAAATCAAAGCCTAAAATTCCTTAAATAAAAATGATGCACATCTTTCATAGTAAATGATGTGCATCATTTGTATCAAACGATGTGCATCATTCGCACATTAAATCCCCGATTTAATAGTTTAAATCAGCTATTCCTCAGAACAAAATAAGGTTTCCATAGAACAAAACGAAGTAAAAAATGATAGAAAGCTAATAAAAAACCAAAAAGATTAAATATAATCACTTTTTGCTTCCTTTTGCTTTGTTGTAAGGTTCTTAATCTTTCTTATTTTGAATCCAATTATTTGGTTAAATGGTAGAATATGACTAATTTTGGGCTTTTATTTATATAGGATAATACCTATATAGTATTTGAGATTTATTCATTAAAAAAACATATTTTTCTATGGAGAAATTACTTCTATTAGGCGACGAGGCTATTGCTCAAGCCGCTATTGATGCAGGATTATCAGGTATCTTTGGTTATCCAGGCACTCCTTCAACAGAGATTACAGAATATATACAAGAATCAAAAGAGGCTAAGGAAAAAGGTATCCGAAGCAATTGGGGCGCAAACGAAAAGACTGCAATGGAAGCAGCTTTAGGTATGAGTTATGCAGGAAAACGTGCTATGTTTACTTGCAAACACGTAGGTATGAACGTTGCTGCTGACCCTTTTATGAACTCAGCAATTACTGGAGCTAACGGTGGCTTGGTTTATATAGCTGCTGATGATCCATCTATGCACTCTTCTCAAGACGAACAAGACTCTCGTTTCTTTGGTGATTGGGCAATGATTCCAATCCTTGAACCATCGAACCAACAAGAGGCTTATGATATGGTACACTACGCTTTTGACCTTTCAGAAGAATTCCATATCCCTGTAATGATTCGTATCACTACTCGTTTAGCTCACTCTCGTGCAGGTGTTGTTCGTAGAAACACTCAAAGAGAACAAAACCCAGTGAAACTTCACGAAAACCCAAAACAATTTATTCTTCTTCCTGCAATTGCTCGTAAACAATACAAAGAGCTTATGGCAAAGCAAGAAGGACTAATGAATGCTTCTGCAACAAAAGGATTTAACCAATATATCGATGGAGATAACAAGAAAATAGGTATTATTGCTTGTGGTCTTTCATTCAACTATTTGATGGAAAACTATTCAGATAGAAAATGTCCTTATCCAGTACTTAAGATTGTTCAATACCCTATGCCTGAAACTATGGTTAATAAGCTATACGAAGAATGTGATAGCGTATTAGTTTTAGAAGAAGGACAACCTCTTTTCGAAAGACTTCTTAGAGGTATGTTGAATAAAGGTAAAAAAGTAATGGGAAGATTAGATGGTTCTATTCCAAGAGATGGAGAACTAAACCCAGCACTAGTTGGAAAGGCATTAGGTTTACCAGTTTCTCAAGGTTTACCAGTTCCTTCAATCGTTGCTGCTCGTCCACCAAAATTATGTGACGGATGTCCTCATATCGATTCTTACGCTGCAATCAATGAAGCAATGTTAGAATATGGAGTAGGAAAAGTATTTTCAGATATTGGTTGCTATACATTAGGAGCATTACCTCCATACAATGCAATCTATTCAACTGTAGATATGGGAGCTTCAATCACAATGGCTAAGGGAGCTGCTGATGCAGGTCTTTTACCAGCTGTTGCTGTAATTGGTGACTCAACCTTCACTCACTCAGGAATGACAGGTCTTTTGGACTGTGTTGTTGACAATACTCCTGTAACTGTAATGATTTTAGATAATGAAATCACAGGTATGACAGGTTCTCAAAAATCTTCTGCAACAGGTCGTGTTGAGGCAATATGTGCAGGAATAGGTGTAGACCCAGCTCATATTAGAGTATTAAACCCATTGAAGAAATTCCACCAAGAAAATCTTCAAGTGGTAAAAGAAGAATTAGCATACCAAGGAGTATCAGTAATTATTCCAAGACGTGACTGTATTGTTGCAGCTAACAAAAAACGTAAAGCAGCTAAGGCTGAGTAATTAACTTTTTAAATAGATATTGAATATGAAAATAGATATTATATTATGTGGAGTTGGAGGAATGGGAGCATTAAGTACTGCTGCTATTATCTCGCAAGCTGCTTTAGATATGGGAATGTATATGAAGCAAGCAGAAACTCATGGTATGAGCCAAAGAGGGGGAGATGTTCAATCTCACCTTCGCCTTTCTGATAAAGAAATTGCTTCAGACTTAATCCCAGAAGGACAATGCGATATTATTCTTTCTGTTGAACCAATGGAAGCACTACGTTATCTTCCTTTCCTAAACAGAGAAGAAGGATGGGTAATTACAAACGAAAATCCATTTATCAATATCTCTAACTACCCAGAAAAGGATGTAGTTTTAGCAGAGGTAAGAAAGGTAAAGAACTCAATAGTATTTGATGCTGATAAAATAGCAAGAGAATCAGGAAACCCAAAAGGAACAAATATGGTTGTTTTGGGAGCAGCTTCAAAATATCTTAAGATAGATATCGAAAAACTTGAAAAAGCAATCAGCGATATCTTCTCAAGAAAAGGAGAAGCAGTAGTAGCAGCAAACATTTCAGCCCTAAGAGCAGGAAGAGAAGTCGCAGACAAAATGTAATCATAAACGATACAAAATATCAAATACACTAAAGGTGGTCGGAAGAGATTCTGACCACCTTTTTTTAAAAACTAAATTGATAAAACAAACATAAAGCCACTAAAGAAAATCTCTGATTTTTGACCTATACGCAGTTATTTAAATAAATAAATTTTCAATTAAATATTTTACTAAAAAAACAGCATAATAAATAATAATTTATATATTTGCCGAGTAATTTATTTTGATAAATGTGAAAAATAAAAACAATATGAAAAAAGTATTATTATTCTTAGCTGTTTTATTGTCTATTTCCTTTATGATGGGTTCATGCGTTGTGAACCCATCATATATGGGACTAGAGGAAAAGAACCCTGAGAAATATAAACTGGCTGATGTGGATTTATCATGTAGAAACTTTTTATCAACAAAGGGAAAGGAAGTGAAAATTTATAAGCTAGATAAGGATATATTAAAATCCGTTATAAATAATAGCGATAAGGATTATTTTATGTTGTATGCATACAATAGCTGGTGTTCTAGTGCTCAATGTGGTTACTTTGATACTGTTCTGCATAATTTTCAAGGTACAAGAGATATTCAATTAATACTTATTTGTGCCGATAATATTCTGGAAAAAGAAAGTACAGAGAGATTCCTAAATGCTTATAGATTTTATTATCCTACTTTTTTTCTTGATGCTAACAAATATGGGAACAAAAGAAATTTATTTTCAGCTGCCAGATATACATCTTTTATTTCTGATGTAAATCCAAGAACAAAAACTACTGAATCAATGAATTCGTATGTATTTTTAGATAAAAGCCTAAATATAATAAGTGAAGGTTTATACAAATCTTCAACATATAAAGAGATGCTTGAATTAATTAAAACATCAAATGGCAATGAATAAGTTTATAATATTAGTGTTTTTAGCTGTTGGTTTCTCATCTTGTATTACGATCAATATGCATAAAGCAGTTAGAATGCCTATTGAGAAGCAAGGTAAATACAAACCTGAAGACATTAGTTTTGATAAAAAGGATATATTAAACTATATTAATAAAATCCCAAAAATCTATTTGTTAGATAAGGAGATTCTTAAAAGTATAGTAAATAATTCTTCAAAAGAATATTTTTTAATTATAGGGTATAATAGTTGGTGTGCAAGTTCAACAAATATTCTTTTTAGTGATATTTTACCCAAGTATGGTAAAAAAGGAAATACTCAACTTATTTTAGTTTGTATTGATGATTGGATGTACAAAAAGCAAACTCTCGAATATCTAAAGATGAATAACTATAAATACCCAAGCTTTATGCTCGATATGCACAAATATGGAAATGGTTTTAATCTACACAATAAGTTTATTGCATTTGCAAAAGATTTATCTCCTTCATCAAAATTAGATATAGGATTAAATGCTTATCTTCTAATAGATAAAAATCTAAACATTATCTCAGAAGGTATTTACTCAGTTGATGAAACAGTAAAAATTAATTCTATTATAGACTTAGAGACAAAACTGTAAATTCAATTTGAGATATACATATTCTTAATGTATTAAACTTTTGTTTTGTTCTTTTTTTTGTGTAATTAGTTTTTCTTTCTGTATGACCAGACGGCTATTAGGTTGAAGATTATTGCAAAGCTTGTGAGATATGTTAATTGAGGGATGAGGTTTGATACTCCACTTCCTTTAATATATACCGCACGCATTGCTTCGATATAATATCTTAGAGGACTAACCTTTGCTATCCATTGTGTCCACTCTGGCATTGAGCGAATAGGAGTGAAGAGTCCACTCATAAGTATAAGTATTATTAGGAAGAAAAACATCATAAACATTGCTTGATGATAGGTGTGAGCATAGTTAGAAAGTATTAACCCAAGACCCGAAACCGTTAGAATAAAGACAAAGGAGAAAAGATAACATACCAATATATTACCACTAGGAGTTATGCCATATAATACCCAAGCTACCAAGAAGCCTATACTTATTACAAATGTACCTATTATCCAATATGGGATTAGTTTGGAAAGAATAAAATAGAACCTACTTATTGGTGTAACATTTATCTGCTCTATTGTCCCATTTTCTTTTTCTCCCACAATATTAAGAGCAGGAAGGAAACCACAAATTATTGTCAGTAGCATTACCATTAGAGCAGGAACCATAAAGAGTTTATAGTTTAGTGTTTTGTTGTATAGGTAATTCTCGGCAACCTTTAGTTGGTAAGTAGATTGAATAGGCGCTATTGATGGTTTTTTATCGGAAAGAAACTCATTTATACAATTCATTAAATATGCAGCTCCAATACTTCCCTTCATACCATTAACAGCATTGGCACTAATTATAGGAAGTGTGGGTTTGCCATTAATAAAGTTTTTCTCAAAATCTTTATCAATGGTAAGTATAACATCGGCATCGTTCTTTTCTATTTCATCCTTTGCTGAGGAGTAATTTGTACTAATACTAGATAATTGGAAATACTTATTTGATGATATTCTATTTATTAATTGAGAAGAATATGAACTATGGTCATTATCAATAACTGTTACCCTTGTATGTTTTATCTCAAAATTTGCAGCAAAGGGCATAAGAATAAGTGCCATGATTGGGAATACAAATATAATTGCAACAAAAATCTTGTTACGAAATATAAGCTTAAACTCTTTCTCTAATAAGTATCTAAACATAATCTACTCCAATCTTTGCTTGAATTTCTTTAAACTAATTGCAACCAAAACAATAATCATTGTTACAAGGATTACCATCTCGTTTACAATATATCTTACCTCAACACCCATTATCATTATCTTTCTAATTGCAGCAACAAACCACCTAGCAGGAATAATATTTGAAATAAATTGAAGTATCCATGGCATATTCTCAATTGGGAACATCATACCCGAAAGATATACGGCAGGGAGCATCATTACCATTCCTGAAATAAGTAATGCAATTACTTGTGTATGTGCAATGGTGGAGATCAATAACCCTAAGGCTAGAGATACAATGATATATAATATACATAGGATTGTAATCCAAAACATATTGCCAGCAATAGGAACACCCATTATAAAATGAGATATAATAAAAATTATTATCACATTTATTACTGAAATAACGAAATAGGGCGTGAGCTTAGCTATTATAATATATATGGGTTTGATTGGTGAAACCAGTAGAACTTCCATAGTCCCCCTTTCTTTCTCTCTTGTTATCGAGACGGCCGTCATCATAGCACATATAAGCATTATTATCATCCCAATAACTCCAGGTACAGAGTTATATGAGCCTTTAAGTTGTGGGTTGTAAAGGAATTTTATTTCGGGAGTAATCTGATAAGGTGTTGGGCTTGGGTTCTTTTCTTGAAGATAAATATTTATTATACTCGAAGCATAGGTAACTAATGTCCTTGCTGTGTTGGGGTCAGAACCATCGGCAAGGATTTGAATATTTGCCTTTCCTGTATGAGTAAGATTCTCATAGAAATTCTCCTCAAAAACAAGAATTATCCCAACGTCTCCATTTTTAAACGACTCCTCTGCTTCTTGATAATTATTATAACCATCGTTTTCGTAAATAAAATACTCACTAGACTTTAGCTTATTGACTATACCCTTTGAAAGGTCATCCTTAGAATAATCTAATACTCCAAAATTTGTATTCTTAATCTCCGTTGTTACTGCATATCCAAAGAGAATCATCATCACTATTGGTAGGGCAATAATTATCATCATTGTCCAAGTATCCCTAAAGATATGAAGAAATTCTTTATGTATAAATGATAATAGTTGTTTCATTAGTCTGCCTGCCTTTCTGCCTTTTTGGCTAAGTGTTGAAAGACCTCATCCATATTCTTTGCTGAGTAAATCTCTTTTAATCTTTTTGGAGTGTCAAGAGCATCTATTCTTCCATCAACCATTATCGATACCCTATCGCAATACTCTGCTTCATCCATATAATGTGTGGTGACAAAACAAGTTATTCCTTTTTCGGCAGCCTTATAAATTAGCTCCCAAAAAGTTCTTCTTGTTGCAGGGTCTACTCCTCCTGTTGGTTCGTCAAGGAAAACAACCTTTGGCTCATGAAAAATTGCCACAGAGAAGGCTAGCTTTTGTTTCCAACCAAGAGGCAAGGCCTTTACATAGGTTTCTCTTTCTGATTCAAACCCAAGCTCTCTTAATAATTCATCTGTTTTGGCTTTAATATCTGTTTTCTTTACTCCATATATGCCTGCAAATAGTTTTATGTTTTCCCACACCTTTAGGTCTTCGTAGAGAGAAAACTTTTGACTCATGTATCCAATTCTTTTCTTTATCTCTTCTGCATCCTTATCCACATCAAAGCCAGCAACTATAGCCTTTCCAGAGCTAGGTTTACTTAAACCACAAAGCATCCTCATTACAGTAGTTTTTCCTGCTCCATTTGCACCAAGAAATCCAAATATCTCTCCCTTTTTTACCTCAAAAGAGATATTATCTACGGCAGTGAAATTGCCAAAACGTTTTATCAGATTCTCAACCTTTATTACTGTTTCCATCCTCTTATTTTTTTGCAAGTTCCATAAAACAGTCTTCAATTGTAGGCTTTATACCCTTTAGAATAATATCCTTATGCCCAAGTGATTTGAGCTTTTCTTCAATAATTTCTTTATTGAAAGTTTCCTTATCAATAGTAATATGATTAGTATCTCCAAAGGCAAAGGCAGATTTTATTTCCTTAAGGTTCCTAAGGTCAATGAGTAGCTTAGGCATATTGTTTGAGTTTGCACTCCATATTTCTTGGTCAAACTTATTTACAATATTTTCTGGAGTGTCTATATCCAGAAAGCTTCCTTCTTGAATTAGTGCTACTCTGTTGCAAAGTGAAGCCTCATCCATATAAGGAGTTGAAACCAAAATAGTAATTCCTTGAGCTTTGAGCATTTTAAGCATATGCCAAAACTCTTTTCTCGATACAGGGTCAACTCCTGTTGTTGGTTCATCAAGAAAAAGCACCGAAGGTTTATGGATTAATGCACAAGAAAGGGCAAGCTTTTGTTTCATTCCTCCACTTAGTGCTCCAGCTCTACGTTTTTTAAATGGCTCTATATGACGATATATCTCTTCTACCAAATAATAGTTCTCCTTTAGACTAGTATTAAAGAGTTTTGCAAAGAAATTAATATTCTCCTCAACGCTAAGGTCTTGGTAAAGAGAGAATCTTCCAGGCATATAACCAACGATTTGTCTTATTGCCTTATAATCTTTTATTACATCAAATCCATCAATTTTAGCTTCTCCGCTATCGGCAAGCAAAAGAGTGGAGAGTATTCTAAAGAGAGTAGTCTTCCCAGCACCATCAGGACCAATAATCCCAAATATCTCCCCCTTAGAAACCTCAAAGCTTATGCCTTTTAGTGCTTCAACCTTACCATAGGAGCGCTTAATATCTTTTGCAATTATTGGATTCATATTTTATTAGAACAAAATATCTGCGTACATTCCAATCTTTAGATAACCATCGTTCTTCAAACCAATCTTAATTGCATAAACTAAGTTATCTCTATCGTCTTTTACTTGTATTGACTTTGGAGTAAATTCTGCTTTTGAGCTAATCCAGCTTACCTTCCCTTTATATTCTTTCCTGCTTTCTCCGTAATCAGCAAATACTCTTATCTCTTGTCCGAGCTTTATCTTTGAGAGTTGTTCAGAGGTAATATATGCTCTAAGAATCATATTATCCACATCTGCTATCTTAAATAATGGTTTGCCAGCAGAGGTTACTTCTCCTTCTTGTGCATATTTCACTAATACTACACCTTTTATTGGAGAGCTTATACTACTCCTTTTTAGTTGGTCTTCAATCTGAGATATTTGAACCTCAAGGGCAGACTTCTCAGAGCCTATTGCATTATTCCCCTTTTCTAAAGATGAGGTTTGTGCTGCAAGTTGAGACTCAAGAACTGAGATTTGAGAATTTATATCATCTAATTGTTTCTTGTTTGCTGCATTATTAGCAAGGAGTCTTTCAATTCTTGTCTTTTCTCTTTTGGCAGTAATAATTTGTTGTTTAATTGCTGAGATTTGTGTTGCAATATCTTGCTTACGACTTTGAACACCCTTTGTGCTAAATATTAATTGTTGTTTTTTTAGATAAAGTTGAACAGTATCTATAAGTCCAATTGTTTGATTAAGTTCAAGACTTTGTCCTTCTTCAATATTTAATTCTAAAATTCTTCCATTAACCTCCGAAGATACTAATACCTCTGTTGATTCAAAGACTCCTGAGGCATCAAAATCTTGATTATCTTTTTTACAGCCAATAAGTAAAACTCCTATTGTAATTATTAAATATATTTTTTTCATATCTATAATTTATTTCTATTCATTAATAATTGTATTGTATCTATATATTGACATGAGTAGTTGTATTTCTCTAAGGATTTTTGTCTGTTTAGCCATATCCTCATAACTAATATCTTGCATTAAATCATTGATATTCTTTGTGCCATTCTCAACCTTATATTCAGTACTTTTCTTTATTGATTCTCTTAGTGAGATTATCTCATTGTCTGTAATCAGTAGTTGTTTTAATCTTTGGATATCTGCTTTTTGTTGTTCAAGCATCATATTTGTATTAAATACAAAGGTTTCCTTTTGGTTAAGAATATTGGTTTGGTTATTTGAGATAATTTTATTCTCATTCTTCATTGTATATAAATTACCAAAATTCCAATTAAGTCTTAGTCCTGCTATTGCAAAAAAAGAAAACTCATTTGTAAGCATATTTAAACCTGGTCGACCATATCCTCCTTGAGCGAAGGCTCCAATCTTTGGAAGATTCTTTGAATCTATGATTTTCTTATTCGATTCCAAGACAGAATACTGGGAATCGAAGAGTTTGAGCTCTGGACGATTTGAAAAATAGACTCCTATCTTTTCTTGTTCGTTATCTACTAATAGGTATGATGGCGCCTCAAGTTGAGTTTCTTGGTTTATTTCTTGACCAATAAATGTGGAGAGTATTTTGCAATAAGTTCTTAGCCTAGTTTCTGCTTCGGTTATCTTTTGTTTATTGTTTAGTATCTCAACCTTTATTAGACTTTCGTCCGAAAGGTTTGCAACACCATTTTCAATATAAGTCTTTACCTTATCAAGATTTCTATTAAGCTCACTATCCATTATTTTTGCTTGCTTAATTTGTTCTTTTATCAGGAGAATTCCAAAATATAGTTCGGAAATCCTATCCTTTAAGCCATATAAATTAAGCTCTAAATTATTCTTTTCTACCTCAGAGCTTGCCTTTAGAATATCTTTATTTGACTTAATCATTCCACCATCCCAAATAATTTGAGAAACTTCAAGGGTTGCTTGGTATTGGTCTTTATTAAGCTGAGGGATTTCAATAAATGGTAGTTTAATAGGGAGATTTGTTACATCAGATTGAATAGTTGCTTTTGCCGAAAGCGAAAGTTGAGGGAGATAAGACTTGTTTGCATTCTCAAGATTATATTCCTTAGTCTTTTCAATTAGACCATAGTTTGCAACTAGTGGATAATGTTCTCTTGCTTTGGTTTGACAATAATCTAATGTTATTTGTGCATTGAGAGTGAGAAAGGAAAATGGTAGGCAGAGAATTATTCCAAAAGCATGTAGTAAAAACCTTCTCATAATATTTATTTTTTGATTATTAGTTTAATTATCCTCTTGATGGTTTTCGTTGGTGTCTATATCTGGAGTGCCATCTACGCAATATATTGCTTTAGAGCCTACTTCATTACATTCCTTGTAACATTTTCCACAACCAACACATCTTTCTGTTCTTATTCTAGCTGTTTCTTTAATTGCTTCTTTATCTGTTGAGTCAATATCTTTTACAATCATATTATTAGGACATTTCTTCATACATTTCCAGCATCCTGTGCATTTGCTTTTGTCAACAGCATATTCAGGTTTTCCTTCACATGCAATAAAAATAAAGATTATTGATATTAAAATAAGTAATTTTTTCATCTTTAATTATGTGTATTTTTTCAGTTAATTTCCTAGCAAAGATAGAATTAATTTTGAATATTGTTTTTTCTAATTCAAAATTATTGTAATATTGCAAGCTATTTTTCTTAATTAGAAACAAAAAAAAATATTAAACTAAAAGAAAATGAATAGAAAATATTTTATCCTATCATTTGTATTTTGCCTAATGGCAGCAGGGTTTGTAAGCGCACAAACTCAAGGAACATTAAACTTTGGTGTTACAACAGTAACTCATAATGGACAATATAGACCAAAACATATTTTGGCTATTTGGATAGAAAAAGATAATGGGACAACAGGTAGTTTTGTTAAAACAAAGCTTTTTCGTGGAGGTACTGGGTACCGAACTTATTTGACAAACTTTAAGGCAGCGACAAGCAATACATATAATAGTGTTGATGCTGCAACTGGTGCAACATATTCTTCGCATGCAGCAAGAACAGTAGCTTGGAACGCAACAGATGTAGATGGAAATATAGTGGAAGATGGCAATTATAGAGTATGTGTTGAATTTACAGAAAGTAATGGAAGTGGTCCATATTCTACTTATTCTTTTGTGAAAGGACCTTCGGCTGTTAGTTTAACTCCAGCAGCTACAACAAACTTCAAAAATATAACCCTAACATGGACTCCATCAACTTCTTCTTTAGTGGATATATATCCAAAGAATAACAATATATCAGTTTATCCTAACCCAATTAATAATAGCGCAGTAATTGCAATGTCTTCTTTTATATCTAAAGAAATCAAATCAATGTACTTGATTGATTTAACAGGAAAGAGAGTAGATATTATTAATCATAAATCAATTGACTCAAATTCTCAGATAATTTATTCTCCTAATAAAAACATTAAAAATGGAGTTTACTTTATAGTTGTTGAAACTCCTTCGAATAAGTATTCATCAAAGATTAATATCTCAAGATAGTATGAAAAAGATTTTATTATTAATTACAGCATTATTTTTTATATCCTTCACTTCTTATGCATGTGATATAAAATTTTTGGTTAATGGTTTAGAGAAATATGACAGCAAAAAGGTCTATCAACCAAATGAAGAAATAAAGGTAACTATTCTTATGAACTTTGTACACAAGCCTTGTCCTCTAAGTATAGAGGAATCGAAGCTTAAGTTTGAGGGATTGGAAGTTGTCTCTGAATCAAAATGGATAGAGACAGAAGATGGAGGCTATAAAAAAGAAATTACTCTAAAGGTTATGCCTAATTTTCCAAAGGATGCCAGACTTACAATGACAAGAACATGTGAAAGAGAGGGTGGCTTTGGTCGATTAGTAATAAAACATAGTTAGACTTATGAAGAAAAACGTATCTCTAATAATCTTATTTGCTCTTTTATCATACTTTAATACTAATGCTCAGTGGAACTGTCCAAGTAAGCTAGGCTCTGTTATCCAACCTATTTCGCCTATGATTCCAGGCTTAAAGATTGGAGCAGAGATTACAGGTAGCACAGGTTATCTTGCCGATAATTATTATGGGTTTTATGCTGCATACTTAGGTATAGATTATACTAAGGGAGTGCATAATATATATCTTGAAGGTGGTGCTAAGGGGTTTTCTCGTTGGGATAATAACAATTCTCAAAACTTTAATAATCGTTTTGGAGGCTTTCGTGAGGCTTTTTATCAATTGAGTTTACCTAATACATTGTTAAGAGCCGGAGTTCAGACCACAACCTTGGGTGATGATTATTTGGTTAATGAAAGAATGTTAGGACTTAAGTTTGAACATAGATTCAAGCAATTGGAGCTTCAAGCTGCCTCAGGTACAGTGATGAAGTATTTTGCAAGAAATGGTTTATTCTGTAATGTTGGTTATGTATATGATATTCTTTATAGAGATAGGGGCTTTATTGGGAGTAAGCTAGGAGAAACAAACTTTGCTGGAGCAACACTTGCAATAAAGACCTCAAAGGATTCAAAACTTAAGGCTAAGTTTGGACTTTCTATCTATGATGAGTTCTATATTAATAGGAGTGATACATCTTTTAATAAGAATGTCCTACTCGTTGGAGCCTTTGGTAGCATGAATGTATTTGGTGTAGACCTTAATGCAAATTGTCAATACCAAACCCTTGAAAAAGAAAAAGCATATATCCTAAGCCTAAGTGCGAAGAAGATGATAAACTGGGATTTCGGTCATAGAACAGAGCTTTATGCTCGTGCAATAGGTGTTCTTGAGATGGATAAGGCTGCAATAATAAGAAATTCATTTAGTAATCTATTCTTAGGAGATGTTGTGCGTTTAGATGCTCGTGATGCACCTTTATATCAAGCCTCAATACGTCATTCCTTACCAAAATACTCTCTACATTTCAAGGCACAATATACCTCAGAGTTTGAAAGTAATGGTTTAAATGAATTTGATTTTTCAATCTCCAAAAGGTTTAATAATGTATACCTTTCAGGAATATTTGGGTATTTGAATTACAACGAGAATACATTAACCTCAAACGATGTGAGTTATCGCTGGGATAATGTAAGAAAACAATCATATCTTGCAAGATTAGAATGTAGAATTACCATCGCCCCACCAAAAATAAAAAAGAAGTAATTTTCTCTCCTGTTAATATTAAGAAATACAATCCTCACTAAAACCCGATTTTCTTGTTTTATCGCTCTGGAATCTTATTCTATTTTTGTAGAATAAGATTCTATTTTGCTAGAATCAAGTTCTATTTCAATAAAATCGCTATTTACTTGAAAATAAACGCTGTTTCTGTAAATTTTTATCAGACAAAAATCTAAAAAGACTTCGTTTCTAGACAAAAAAACGAAGTCTTTTTCCAAAAAATCAAGGATTTTTTCAAAACACATCAAATTCCCATAATTTCAAGCCTTTTTTCTCAATTTTATTATGAGTAATTAACAAGCCTTTTTCTCTTTCTCACAAGTCCTCTTCAAATATTCAAGTCTTGAGCCACAATTATCTTGTGAACAATTAACATCAAAACTTACATAATGTTAGAACAATACAGGTTTTATGGTGTTTTAGTTAAAGATAATTCTGAAGATTATGTTATAAAAGTCAATAATTAATGAATTAATAACAAGTTTTATGCTTCAATTAAATAAATATAGTATATTTGCCAAAGAATTATAATAGGATCTAATATGATATCATGTATTTATCCATTATTACAAAGTGTTTGTACCATTGTTTTCATAATAGTACTGACTATTGTTTTGCTAAATTTTCTGCAAACATTACAAAGTAAAAAGACATTATTTAACCTATCCCTCAAACTTTCAATTTTTTTTATTTGCAAGAATAAATTTGTAACGATTTAGCGTTTGCTTTATCATTATTTCCAAGATAAACCAAACGCTTTAAAGTATATTTCAATTTAATAAACAAAAAAATAGAATATGAGAAAATTAATATTATTCGGGATAGTTTCGCTTCTTACTATCCAAGCAAATTCGCAATCAATAAGTAGTGTGGTTGAAGATTTTAATCGCACGGGTGATATATACACCCAAAGAACAGTAATTGATAATAATATAACATACATATTATCACAAAACGGGACTAATTCAGAGATTTATAAAGTAAATAGTTCACAAGTAGCAGTTCTTCCAAGTAATATTCAAGTAAAAGACTTTGCAATCTTTGGGACACAGTTATTTTTTTGTGGAGTATCATCAGGATTAGGATTTATTGCAAGAGCTAATCTTAATGATTTCTTTACCAATAATGAATATTATTTTACTTATGTTAGAGGTGCTATTTCCATCGACAAGATGTTGCTAGACACATATAGTGGAACATATAATCTTGCATGCATAGGTATAGACAATACTGGAGTATCAATGTTTGTACATTGCCAGTTAAATTCTACTATGATCGAAATATTTAAAACCACTATTCAAAATGAAGTATTTGATGACTTAATATTACAAGGTCAAGATATAATAATAGTTGGAAGAGACCCAAACTACGCATCTGACTTTATTATTAGAGGATTTGACAGATATAACTATTCTCAAACATTTTATGACAGATATGACAATGGTACTGGCTGGAGTTATACAAATAGATTATTAGCAACCCCATTAAATGGCAATTCAATAGCAATAGTTGGAGAAGGAGAGGACGGTGGGGATAATCTTATTACTTTAGCCTCTTTCGTTGATCTAAACAATGCTATTCCTCATTTCACTAAATGGTTTGGTTCAGACAAATACAAAGGAAATAATGGAGAGTTCGCACGTATAAAAGATATAATGTTTAGCACAGCTGATAATAAGCTTCTTATTCTGGAAGAATATCCATATTCATTTACAGCTCCTTCTCCATTTACACAATTAATAACTTCAATAATGGTTTTAGATATTGTTCAATCTTTAACTAATAGAGATGCAATATATTCATATATTCAAGGAATAGACCATAAATATAACAATTTAATAGAAAAAGATCCTTATGTTTTTCTTGCAACAGGGATAAATCCATCAAATAATCAAGTTGAGTTATGGGAAGGGAATAGGTCGATAATGGGTGGAAATTGTAATCTTATACGTCCATACGAATTGAACGATGTGACTATACAACCGTCATTTCATTTTTACCTATACCTGGAAGATTGGTATAATTTTGAATGGATTAGGGGAACTAATAGTATAATATCAGTAAATAAAACCATTTTATGCAATTAAATATGAAAAAAATATTAATAGCAGTATTAGCAACGATAAGTTGTTTGGCTGCAATAGGACAATCAGGGCAAAGACCTTTATATTTTGATGATTACCTTTTCCCACGTTATATGGCAAGTGGTTGTTATGATACAAATGATTTAAGTATAAATAGAGTTAGTTACTTTTGGAATTGTTCTTCTTTCCCTACTAACGAAACGATTATTGCCCAGCCATTTTTTATTGATTCATCAATTTCAATTAAAGGAATTGGAGCTTTTGTTATTAAACCTAATTACACAGGTCCTATTTATGATGATAATTTTAGATATTTACAAATAAGAGATTCCTCTTTGAATAATGTTCTTGCTCAAATAAGATATGATACATTGATACCTAAATCATATATTTTTGTGAATCAACCAAGTTCATCATTTAATAATAGATATATTGAAGCATTATTTGACAGTGCAATTACTGTAACTGGCCGTGTTTTTTATGTAACAATTACTTTCTCTACTGTAAATAAACTTTGTGATGGTTATAATCTCAGTTTTGGTTCTGTATTTAGAAATCTCTACGAATGCAATGATAGGGATGATTTTCCTATATTAATAGGAGGAGAGCAAGGAGGTTGGAAACCTATTTTGCAATCACTTATTAATAATACAAATGATCCCAAATTTTTGGATTCTACATCTGTTCCTTATGAGATGAATGTTTTTCCAATTCTTAAAAGGTCTTTAAGTTCGTTGGATGATGTTGATATTGATAATAGAATTGAAGTTTATCCTAATCCAAGTAGTAAGGAAATAAATATCACTTCTCAATGTATTATCAACTCAATAGATATTTTAAACTCACTTGGTCAAAGAGTATACAGAGAAAAGATAAATACTACGAATAAAACTATTGATATATCAACCTTAAACAAAGGATTATATATAATTGAATTAAAAACCGAAAAGGGAATAGTTAATAGGAAGTTTATTAAGGAATAAGTTTGACTAGTCCTAAATAAGCGTTACAGATTTTACACTTATTTTCTTGGGCAAAGTTAAAAAATAACCTCAATAACCCCAAAAAGTTTTTGGGGTTATTTTTTTATATCTTCTTACCAAGGTTCTTTCTTGGTTATGCATTTGTTCAGGAGTTTTCATATAACAAGAATAATGTGGTCTTTTAGTATTATATATTTCCACAGATTCTTTGACTAATAATCTCATATTATCCAAACTCAGAGCATAATCTTCAATCAGAAATTCCTGTTTTAGTATCCCGTTTACTCTTTCGGCAATTGCATTTGCATAAGGATCATAACTTTCTGTCATACTTACAATGATATTATGTTTGCGCAAAAGTTTTTGATACTCATCGCTACAATATTGTATTCCTCTATCAGAATGATGTATCAATGGTTGTTCTTTGTACTTTCTATTCTTTATAGCCATTTTTAACGCTTTGATTACAATTGAATTACTTAGACTGTCAGAAACACAATATCCAACTATCTTCTTTGAATAAGCATCTGTAATTAATGACAGATACTGATGATTATTCCTATTTCCAATATATGTAATATCGCTTACCCACACTTGCTCAGGTCTTGTGTATTGAATATTCTGTATTAGATCTTTATGCTCTCTAAATCGATGATGAGAGTTAGTAGTTATATGATAACTGCGTTTTGGTTGTATTAACATCCTATTAGCTCTTAATATATCAAAGAGTTTGTCTCTGCCTATGTTTAATGTTTTAAGTTCTCTTTCTAGGATATAATATAATTTTCTAGTCCCTAGTTTAGGCATACTATTACGAACGGTATTAACCAAATCTACAACTTGAGATGCCTTATTTTGCTTCTCTTTTACAGACCAATTATTTCTATAATAAACCTGTCTCGTTACCCCGACCAGTCTACAGGTAAAACCTATCGTTTTATTTTCTGTGTGTCTGAATTTGTCGACTGTTCGGGTAAAGATTTTTTTCTTATTGGAATATTTAGCTCTTCTTCTGCTATATCTATCATCATATCAAAAAAGATAGCCTTTTGCTCTGCATTTTCCAACTGATGTTCCAATAGATGTTTCTGTTTCTCTAAGAGTTTTACTTTTTGTTCCAACTCCAAGACTTTTTGTTCTGGACTCTTTCCCATGGCTAAAGGATTTTTATTTGACCAGTCAAAAGTACCATATTTTTCTAACCAAACATCAATTGTTGCTTCTCCTTGAATACCATATTTCTTTTTTGCACCATTTTTTGTAAGTAATCCGTGTTCTATTTCGGATACAATTTGTAATTTTAAAGACATGGTGTAGTCTTTTTGCGTGCGCCTAACGTACTGCGGTTTAATTTGTTCTTCCATTTTGTTACTTTTTGTGTAACGCTATGTTAGGACTAGACAGTTATTTAATAAAAAAAGCGTTGTGGTTGGCAACGCTTTTTTTTTGTTTTATTTTTTTATTTCTCTATTCGCATTTTGTAGAATGAACGCCATACGAAGTATAGGGCTATTAGGAAGAATATTATCCCGAAATATGGGGCGAAGTCTCTGAATGATTCAGAGATTGAAATCTCCATTGCTAATAGTCCAAATAGGGTTGTGAATTTTATGATTGGGTTTAGGGCAACAGATGAGGTGTCTTTGAATGGGTCTCCAACTGTATCTCCAATAACTGTTGCATCGTGAAGAGGAGTTCCTTTTTGTTTCATATCTACCTCTACAACCTTTTTTGCATTATCCCAAGCACCTCCAGCATTCGCCATAAAGACAGCTTGGAATAAACCAAATAATGCAATTGCAACAAGATAACTAACAAATAATGAAACAGCCTCGTTGCCTCCAATATTTGAAGGAGAAGAAAGACAAGCAATGCCTAGAGCAAAGAAGAAAATTGATATAAAGATATTAAACATACCCTTTTGAGCATATTGTGTGCATATCTTTACAACTTCAATACTTTGCTTAGCATCTGCTTTCTTAGGAGCATTAGGGTCAAGATTGATATGCTTCTTAATATATTCAACAGCACGATATGCACCTGTTGTAACTGCTTGAGTTGAGGCACCAGTAAACCAATATATAACTGCACCTCCAAGAATAAATCCAAGTATAGTGTATGGATTTAAAATATTTAGAATGGTGGCTGGGTCAACACCAAGAGTCTTGTTTATCATTAGAATTAATGAAAATATCATCGTTGTAGCTCCAACAACAGCAGTTCCAATTAATACAGGTTTTGCAGTAGCTTTAAATGTATTTCCTGCTCCATCATTAGCCTCAAGATAGTACTTTGATTTTTCCCAATCAGGTTTAAAGCCAAAGTCCTTTTCTATTTCTTTATCAATATCCTCAATTTCTTCAATAAGTGAAAGTTCATAAACAGATTGAGCATTATCGGTTACAGGTCCGTAAGAGTCCACCGCTATTGTAACCGGTCCCATTCCAAGCATACCAAAGGCAACAAGCCCAAAGGCAAAGATTGCAGGATAGAGCATCATGTCGTTAGGGATAAATGTCGATGCAAGATAAGCTCCAAACATTAAGAAAACAAATACAAGTCCAGTCCAAAAGGCAGAGAAATTACCAGCAACAAATCCAGAGAGTATTGTTAGAGAAGCTCCTCCTTCTTCAGATGCTGTAACTACTTCTTTTACGTGTTTAGACTTTGGAGAAGTAAATATCTTAGTAATTTCAGGGATAAGTGCAGCACCAAGAGTACCACAACTAATGATTGATGAAAGAATCCACCAAATATCGGTATTACCATTTATATTTGGGATAAGTATATAGGAAATGATATAGGTTACGATTATTGAAAGTATAGATGTAATCCAAACAAGGTTAGTTAGAGGTTGCTCAAAATCAAGCTCATCCTTTTTGCTATATTTGAAATTGCTTAATGCATGATTAATATAATATGAAACAACAGATGTAATAACCATAAGGATACGCATAGCAAAAATCCAAATTAGAAGTTCTGTTTGTATTTCTAAACCCGAAACAGCAAGAAGTATAAAACTAATCAATGCAACACCCGTTACCCCATAAGTTTCAAAACCATCGGCAGTAGGTCCAACTGAATCACCAGCATTATCTCCTGTGCAATCGGCAATTACTCCAGGGTTTCTTGGGTCATCTTCTCCAATCTTAAATACAACTTTCATTAGGTCGGAGCCAATATCTGCAATCTTAGTGAATATTCCTCCTGCAATTCTAAGTACTGAGGCTCCTAAAGATTCTCCAATTGCAAAACCAATAAAACAAGCTCCTGCTAAATGTCCAGGAACTAATAGTAATATGACTAACATCATAAATAGCTCTACACAGATAAGAACAACACCTATACTCATACCCGCAGCAAGAGGGATATTTAGAAGCTTTAATGGGTTTCTTCTCAAAGATGCAAAAGCCATTCTTGAGTTTGCAAGAGTATTCATCCTTATTCCATAGGCAGCAACAGAATATGAACCAAGTATTCCTATTACTGTCCAGAACAATATAAGTAATACTCCACCTATTCCAAATAGATTTTCTCCATTTTCTCCTTTTGAAAGAAAACCAAAATAACCTGCAACAGCAGTACCTATAAATATAAATAATATTGCTAAGAACTTCCCTTGCTGTTTAAGGTATGTCATACATGTCTTGTATATAACTGCAGCTATGTCTAACATTGAACTATGAGAAGGTAGTTTTTTGACTTGGAGAAATTGATAAAGACCAAATAATAAACCAAGTATGGTTACAAAAAATCCCCAATGCAATATTCCAAATTCATGAACAGCGTCGGGGATTTTCAAATCAGCTTCACTTGCTTTGAGCATAATAGGGGCTAGCAAGGAAAAAGTTAATGTCGTAAATGTTTTTTTCATAGGTTAATAGAGATTAAATTTTTGACTATTTTTCAGAGTGCAAAGAAAAGAATTTTTTTTATAAAACAAATACGATTCAGTGTTTTTAATATTTAATAATAGAGTTAAATAACTTAAATAGTTTATTTTTGCAAACAATTATTGCCTCTCGTCGTTATTTAGATACATAATGTAATGAAGAGAAAATAATAATATTTATTATGGGAAAGAAGAAGATGTTTATTAAAAAGATTGAACCAGCCTTGACTGGGAGTTTTTTTAATGTATTCTTGCAAGAAGAAGATGGCGATAGGGTATTAAATATAACCGTTGGTGAATTTGAGGCTCAGAGGATGTCAATAGAAATAGATGGAATAGCTCCAGTAAGACCTTTGACATATGATTTGTTTTGTAACGTATTACGAGAATACAATATTGAAGTAGAGGAAGTTTGTATTGATAGATTTTACGAAGGAATTTATTATGCAAATATTGTCTGTTTTGATGGTATCAATAGAAAAGTAATTGATGCAAGAACTTCCGATGCAATAAATATGGCTCTTAAATATAAAACTTCTATCTTTGCAAACGAAGAAATATTAGAACAGGTTGGATTTTCAGCAAATGAAATTGAGAAAGATGAAATAGTTCTTGATGAAATTTCTATTATTATTGAAAAGCCTGTGGCTAATCTAATTAAGGATTTAGAATCTCTGCTTGAGGTTGCAATTGAAAAAGAAGATTATGATATTGCAGCAAAGTTAAGAGATGAAATTAAGTTATTGAAAAACGAAAAGTAAAGTATATGTCATTATTAGAAATAAAAAATTTACACGCTTCAATTAATGGAAAAGAGATATTAAAAGGAGTAGATTTAAAGATAAATAAAGGAGAGGTTCATGCAATTATGGGACCAAATGGTAATGGAAAAAGTACACTTGCATCTATAATAGCAGGGAAAGAAACTTTCGATGTTACTCAGGGAGAGATATTCTACAATGAAAAAAATATAATGGATTTGCCTATTGAGGCTAGGGCGGCAGAAGGGATTTTCCTAGGGTTTCAATACCCAGTCGAAATACCTGGAGTAAGCATAGCTAACTTTATGAAGACTGCAATCAATGAGCAAAGAAAATATAAGGGATTAGACCCAATGCCAGCGAAGGAATTTCTTCAATTAATGGAAGAAAAGAAAAAAGTTGTAGAGATGACTGCCAAGCTTGCAAATCGTTCAGTTAATGAAGGATTTTCGGGAGGAGAAAAGAAAAAGAACGAAATCTTCCAAATGGCGATGTTAAACCCAACTCTTGCAATTCTTGACGAAACAGATTCTGGACTAGATATAGATGCATTAAGAATTGTTGCCTCAGGGGTTAATGCACTTCGTTCTCCAGAAAATTCAACTATTGTAATTACTCACTACCAAAGACTTCTTGATTATATTGTTCCTGATTTTGTTCATGTATTATTCGAAGGTAGGATAGTTAAGAGTGGCACAAAAGAATTAGCATACGAGTTAGAAGAAAAAGGTTATGAATGGTTAAGAGGCTTATAAATTAAACTAAGGATTGAAGATGGAAGAGATTAAAAAAGCGCTTAGGCCAAGAGATGAAGATTTTCAAGGATTTAGTTGTAATATTCCTCAACTTAAGACAAATAGAATTATTCAAGCAAATGGTTTCTATTCGGAAAGAAATAGTGTAGATAAGAAAGATTTAGATAATGTTATTGTATGTAGTCTTGACGATGCAAAAAAATATTATTCAGATTTAATAAAAAACTCAGAGATAGAATTAGAATCACTAGTTGAAGAAGGAGTATTTGTTTTCGTCCCTGCTAATAAGGAAGTAGAAATTCCTTTGCAGATGCTAGATGTAATAAAGGCTGAAGAACCAATTTTGATTCAGACTAATAATATTGTTATTCTTGGGGAAAATAGTAAGCTAATACTAATACATTGCGATGACTCTATAAATAATAACAAGAGTGTTTCAAATAATTCCACAAAGATATTCTTGGATAAAAACTCCAATTTAGAGTATTATAAAATGGAGAATATTAGTAACCATGCATCAATTATAACTAATACAAGTTTTGTTCTAAAGGATTCATCGGAGTTAAAAACATTTTGGCTAAGTCTTAATGGAGGAGATATTAAAAATAATCTAACTATAGACTTTGAAGGAGAATATGCTAGTGCAGAATTAAATGGTTTATATCTTACAGATAGAGATCAGGTTGTAGATAATAAGGTTACTGTTAATCATAATAAGCCTAATTGTTTTTCTAATCAACTATACAAGGGTATACTTGATGATAGTGCTAAAGCAAATTTTCAAGGTCATGTGTATGTAGCAGAGAAAGCAATTCAGACAGTTGCAATGCAGAATAATAAGAATATATTATTGACAGATAAGGCAACAGTAAATACTCAGCCATTCTTAGAGATATATAACGATGATGTGAAATGTTCTCATGGAGCTACAATTGGTCAGCTTGATGATAATGCAATGTTTTATCTTCGTTCAAGAGGTATTTCTGAGCGTAGTGCAAAAATGCTACTAATGTATGCTTTCTGTAATGATGTTCTAATAAAAGCTTCACTTGAAGAATTAAAGGAGAGATTAGCAGATATTATTAAGCGCCGTTTACATGGAGAACTTTCTACTTGTGATAACTGTGTGCTACATTGCTCTACTCCTGATTTAGCATTTGAAATAGACCTATCAAAAGTATAACACGATGAGAGTTGCTTTATTTGGAAGAAGACCAAAGGATGAAGATATTATTTATGTCCAAAATCTAATAAATCAAATTGAGCAGAACTTCGATTTTGTTTTTATACACGAGAAATTTTATAACAAGATAAAGGAGAAGGTTTGTTTTTCAAAACCACTAAAGCTTTTCAATACTAAAGAAGAACTTATAAATGGTGCCGATATTCTTTTGTCTTTAGGAGGTGATGGTACTTTTTTAGACACACTTCCAATAGTTAAGGATAGTCAAATACCAATTATAGGAATTAATCTTGGGCATCTTGGGTTTCTAACATCTGTTGGTCGCAATGGATTAGAAAACCTAATAGAGGAATTAAAACAAAAGAAATTCAATATAGAGAATCACTCCTTACTCATGATTAATGATAAGGATTTGGGTATTGAGGATAAATATGCTCTGAATGATATTTGTTTGCGTAGTAGTAAGGCTGGTGATATATTAGATATTGATATTTTTGTTGATGATGAATTTCTAGCTACATATACAGCCGATGGAGTAATTATTACAACACCTACTGGTTCTACAGCTTATAATATGAGTGCAGGAGGACCTATTATTTCTCCAAAATCGTCTTGTATAGGAATAACACCTATATGTCCTCATAATCTAACCTTTCGTCCGATAATTATTCCAGATAGTTCAAAGCTAAGATTAGAAGTAGCAGAAACAAGTACAAGTATTTCACTACATATGGATTCATTAACAAATGAAATGAAACCTCCATTTAGTGTTACAATAAATAAGGCAGAATTTAAGGTAAAGGTAATTAGAATGCATAACCAATCATTCTATACAGCAATAAGAAATAAATTAATGTGGGGAACCTCTATTCGCCAAAGATAATTATGAAATTAAACTTTAGAAAAATAAAAGATATTTGGAAGGATATCTATCCTCAATTAAAGCATAAGCATAGATTGATTGTGATGGATGCTAATACTTTTGTTGAAAAGTTTAGTTTTAATCTAACCGCAGTAAATCTCTTTACCGCTATTGGTTTATCTGCTATTGCTTTAGTTTTAATAACAACTGTTATTATTGCATTTACTCCCTTAAGAGAATATATCCCAGGCTACCCAAGTGTAAAACTAGAGAGAGAGTCATATCGAAACTATCAAAAATTAGATTCTCTTGAGAACTATGTAAATATGCAAGAGAATATGATAAAAAACTTAAAGATGGTATTATATGGAGAAGATATTCCAACTATTAAGTATGATTCAAAAACAAGTGACTCTACCAAAGACTATGATAAAATTGAATTAAAGAGGTCAAAAGCAGATTCATTATTTAGATTATCTGTTGAAAACGAAGATAAGTATCAAGTAGCTTCCTCTCAAACTCAAATTAGTAATTATTCTCATCTGAAAGAAAGTTTTTTCTTTACTCCAATAAAGGGGAGGATAATATCTCCTTTTAATCCTTCTAAAAAGAATTATGGTGTAGACATCTCTGTTAATCTAAATGAAAGCATAAAATCTATTGCTAATGGAGTAGTAATCTTTTCTTATTTGACAGTTGAGGATGAAAAAGTAATTGGAATTCAACATTCAAATTCATTTATTTCAGTTTATAAAAATTGTTCTTCAATTATCAAGAGTATGGGGGATTATGTTAGAGCAGGAGAACCAATTGCTTTTTGCGGAAAATCAGGGCATGGTTCTAAAGTACCATTGCTCCATTTTGAATTATGGAATAGTGGTAATGCAGTAAACCCTTCAGACTATATATCTTTCTAAAACTAATGACAAACAAAAAACGAATAGCAATTATTGGTTCCACAGGCTCAATAGGGACACAAGCCTTAGAGGTTATAGAACATCACAGTGATAAATTATCAGTTGAAGTATTAACAGCCAACACTCAGGCAGATTTATTAATAGAGCAAGCCTTAAAATATGACCCAAATGCTGTGGTTATTGCAGATGAGAGATACTATTCTAAGGTAAAAGAAGCTTTATCTTCGACAGATGTAAAGGTTTTTGCAGGGCAACAAGCTCTTGAAGAAGTAGTGCAAATGGAAACAATAGATATGGTTCTTACTGCACTTGTTGGCTTTGCCGGACTAAGACCTACCATTAAGGCAATTGAAGCAGGTAAGCCTATTGCTCTTGCAAATAAAGAAACCTTAGTTGTTGCTGGAGAGTTGATAACTTCACTTGCTGCAAAAAATAATGTTCCCATTCTCCCTGTTGACTCTGAACATTCTGCAATATTTCAATGCTTAGCAGGAGAGTTTTATAATCCAATCGAGAAGATAATTCTTACTGCTTCTGGAGGCCCTTTTAGAGGTTGGTTAAGAGAGGAATTAGAAAAAGTAACAGTTAAACAAGCACTCAATCACCCTAATTGGTCGATGGGTAAGAAGGTAACTATTGATTCTGCAACCCTGATGAATAAAGGACTTGAGGTTATAGAAGCAAAATGGTTATTTGGATTAAAGGGAGAGAAAATTAAGGCAGTAGTTCATCCTCAGTCGATAATACATTCTATGGTTGAGTTTGAAGATGGTTCTATTAAGGCACAATTAGGTCTTGCAGATATGCGTCTTCCAATTCAATACGCACTCACTTATCCAGAAAGGCTTAAGACTAATTTTCCAAAACTAGATATCTTAGCTTATCCAAATCTAAGTTTCGAAAGTCCTAATACAGATATATTTCGTTGTCTATCCTTAGCATATATGGCTATGGAGAAGGGAGGGAATATTCCAACAATAATGAATGCAGCGAATGAAATTGCTGTTGAAGCATTTCTAAATGAAAAAATTAGGTTCTTAGAAATACCAGAAATCATAGAAAAAGCTATGAGTGAGTACAATTTTATTGCCTCTGCAAGCGTTAATGATTTCTTTGAAACAGATTTATTGGTAAGAGAAGAGCTTGCTTCAAAATATAATATTAAACACTAAATTAATTAGATACAAATTATAATCAAATATGAAAATTATCGCATTATTACTTAGCCTTTCGTTGTTAGTATTTATACACGAACTAGGGCATTACTTTTTTGCAAGACTCTTTAAGACAAGGGTAGAGAAGTTCTACTTGTTCTTTAATCCTTACTTTTCAATCCTTAGGGCAAAGAAAGTAAATGGGAAATGGGCTTTCTCTTTCTTTAGTAAAACAGCTCCAGAAAGCTTTAAACAAGATAATGATAATACTGAGTGGGGAATTGGTTGGGTGCCACTAGGAGGATATTGTTCAATTGCAGGAATGATTGATGAAAACAATACCTCAGCCTCAAAAATGGCATCAGAGCCTCAAAAGTGGGAATATCGTTCTAAGAAAGCTTGGCAACGTCTTCTTATTGTACTTGGTGGAGTTATTATGAATTTCGTTGGAGCATTAATAATATTCTCATTTATTCTATTTACATGGGGTAGAGAATCTCTCCCTATTCAAAATGCAACACAAGGTTATGACTATACAGAGGCTGTTCTTAAGAATGGATTTAAGAATGGAGATATAATTCTTGCTGTAAATGCTAAACCAGTATCGGAGATGTCGGAAGTTATTGAGATGATGCTTTTAGATGGTTCTAATTCTTGTACTGTAAAGAGAGGAAATGAAATAGTAAAAATAGATATTCCAAAGGATTTTGCGAAGCAATTAATATCAGAAAACTCAAAGATATTTGCTGTGCCTCGTTTTCCTTTTGTAATAGATAATTTCGCCATTGGATCATTGGCAGAAAAGAATGGAATGAAGGTAGGGGATAGTATTGTAGGAATAAATGGTGTTCCAACTCCAACATTTACTGACTTTGTTGCAGAGATAGCAAATCTAAAGAATAAAGAAGTAGCGGTAGATTACTATAGAAATGGTACTCTTGCTCAAACAAAATTTAAGCTTGACGCATCAGGAAAGATTGGAGCTGTTTCGAGAAGTCCTTATAAGATGTATCAAACTAAGAAAACAGAATATAGTTTCTTAGAATCAATCCCAGCAGGAATTGCTCAAGGAACAGAAAGCCTTGTGAACTATGTAAAACAATTCAAATATGTTTTCTCAAAAGAAGGAGCATCTCAATTAGGAGGCTTTGGAACAATAGGAAACCTATTCCCAACATCATGGGATTGGCAAATATTTTGGAATATGACGGCCTTTCTGTCGATAATCCTTGCCTTTATGAATATACTTCCTATCCCTGCTCTTGATGGAGGACACGTAATGTTTACTCTTTGGGAAATGATTACAGGAAGAAAACCAGGTGATAAGTTTATGGAAAGAGCGCAGATGGTTGGAATGGCATTGTTATTTGCCTTACTAATCTATGCAAATGGAAACGACCTATTCCGTTGGATAAGTGCAAAGTTCTAAAAAAAAACTCTTCGTTTTCAAGAAAAAATACGAAGAGTTTATATATCAAAAACCTCGTAATTTGAAAAAATTACGAGGTTTTTTTATGGCATTTCTTTAATGCCTAATATTGATTACCTAGTTCCAAGAAAGATTTTGAGGATTGTATAATATGAAGTCTTCAATCCTTCCATGTACTTTATTAGGATTGTTTTTGTTCTTTCTAATCTTATCCTTAGTTCCATTAACCCAAGGTAAAAAATCTTCATAAGCTCCTATAATGTTTGTCTTTTCATAAGGGTAACTGAAAGAACCATCGAAGGTTATACCATAAGGATAACCAAGTCCCCCTATTGTGTTATTATAATTTGTGGTTTCAAGATTATGACTATAAATTGCAAGATAAATAGTATCTGTACCACTTATTATAAATGGATTAATTCTAGGATTTTGAGAGTAAGTATTAATAGGTAATGTGATAACTGGTGCTCTCATTATATGATTTTTATCTTTAGTATAATATGCATTTGGATTAGGCTTATTATATGTATCTACATCTGTATTAATAAATCCAACTTTACCCTTAAAGAAATCTCTTCTAATATTATCTGTAGCCATCCATATTTGTCCATTAGGATAACGAATTCCAAACTGTAAATCAAGACTAGAACCAAGAGCTATAGGCTGAACATAGACAGTTGTATTAGTTGTTGGGTTTTGCCAATCAGAGTAATCGTTTGTTACAATAGTTGTAATGAACGCAACGAAATCATTATAATCATTATCTCCATTTTTTGTATCTTCGAAACAAGCCATTTGCTGATATGAAAACCATCCTCCATTTTGATATTTTTTAGTTTGAGGGATAAACTCATAGGTAGGTTGAACGCCTTTTGGAACAAGAAATTCCATGGCAACATCTGTTCTTCCTATAATGCTTGTACCAATTCTAATCACAGTAAGCTTCCCTTCCTCAGTAGGAGCAACCATTGTTACATAAGGGTCGAGGTTTTTTAGGTCAATCTTTTTTGGTTCAAAGTCCGACATACAAGAGGTTAAAGTTACAACCCCTAGTATTATTGCTATTATCTTTTTCATATTAATTCAAATTTATTTTTGTAGGTAAATATAAATTATTTACTCTGCAAAGATAACACAGAATTATTGTCTTTGTTTTGTTTTGTGTTTTTTTATGATTTGTTACTAGGTGGAAACTAGATTATTAGTATCTCTTTTTTGGATCAGATATCTATCTGCAAATACTAATTTTTCTAGAACTGATAGATGTTTGTGAATAAGCTTTTATAATATATATACCAGATTTTAGGTTGAGATTGGTTTGGTATTCGTCGCTAGTGATTACTTGCTGAAGAATTTTTTGCCCCATTATGTCATAAACCTCAAAACTATTTAATCCTATGCCATTAATATTTATTATTGAATTGGAATTCCAAATTTGTATCTTATCTAATTCGTCAGTATTAAAATAATTGACAATATCCTTTTCGTTATTTGTAAATAGAATCTTTAACCTATTATCATTATTTCCCTCGCTAATATCTAAATTGTATAGAGGATTGGAATTAAGTTCCTGTACCTTTCTAACTAAGCTATCTATAAGATAAACCTTTATATCTTTAGGGATATTTGAAAATTCTAAATTGATATTATTTGCAGAATACGATCTCAGGTTTAGTTCAGTACTATATGGAAGAGAAGAAAAGGCATCCTTAAGGATTTCATTATCTTCTTTTTTGAAATATGGTTCTACAATATCTTCATTTGTTCCGAATAACATTAAGCCATCCTCAACATCAAATCCATTCTCTGAATCTTCATTAAACTCAATAAAAGCCTCTCTTGTAATATCGTTAGTCTTTACTTTCACATACATAAGCTCTTTAAATGCAACCTTCTTTGCAGATGAAATTAACTGAGACCTAGAAAAGTCAATTGATGAATTTGCATTTGTTGCAAAAACAAAGAAACCTTCACTTGGATTGATATTAGTAATTAAGGTTGCACTATTTAGATTATTATTCCAATCTCTACAATTTGCATTTAAGGCATAGACAATTCCTCCTTGAATCTTTGTCGGGTTAGAGGTTATGAATTGATTGATACTAAGGTTTGCATTATAGCTATTGGCTAATGGGACTAGTTTTGTAGCATCATTTGTAAATGTTTTGGATGAGGTATTTGTATTATAAAGAACTCCTTTTGAAGCAATTTTTGATGTCGTTAGCTGTTGAGCATCCAAAGAGTAGTTTGGCATAACCAAAAAGCCAGTATTATAGTTTAATTGAGCATTATTATTTTGAATAGTAGTTGTCGCCCAGTTATTTATGCTTGGGTCAAATTGTTTCACGAAGGTTTTATAGGGAATATCTGAATAATTATATAGAAAGGACATTGTTGGATTATTTGTAGTAATTCCAATAAAATTCCATTTTCCTAGCACAAGTTCTCTTCTTTGTTCTCCAAATAAACTAATATCTGTATTATTATATAACTCCCCCCCCTTTTCAATGATAATATATGGACACATTGGTGAAGAAGCTAAATCAATTTTTAATTGTTTCCCTGAAGGAATTATTACTACTTGGGAGGCGATTGGTAGAGCTCCTCCCAAATTGCTTTGCAAACTTCCTGTTACGCTAAGTATGACTGGAGATAATTGATAGCTTAATATAGGATAACCATCATTAATATTCCCAGAAGAGTAATCAGCCTTCCAATATGTACTGCCACCTAATGTTGTAATAAAACTTGAATTTCTTAAATCTGCATTAGTCATAGCTGTTTCATTATATCCAGAAGGAGTAATATTAGTATAATTCACAAAAACACTATCGCGAGAATAACAATTTGTATTAGAACCTATATTGTTACCCTTTATCTTACCAAAATTTGTATTTGTTCCATTTCGAATAATCTTACATGTAGAATAAACATTAGTAAGATTAGAGGCAGAGTTAGCAAGACCAATAATTCCTCCAACATAATTATTCCCATAAGTTGAAGAATATATCTCTGAATTAGAATAGGAATTACTAATTGCTCCACCACTATGATTTCCAACGAGTCCTCCAACATTTGTTTGCGCATCAATAGTTGTATTAGAAAAAGATTTGAGAATACTACATGATGCCGTTCTTGAATTACCAACTAAACCACCAACATTACTAACTCCGTTGATATATCCGTAAACAAAGCATGCCTCTATTGCAGAAGAAGCATCCATATTTCCAACTAATCCACCAACATTATCTTTAGCCCTAATATTAATATTGCTAATACCTAAATCTTTTATTGTTGCATTCTTTATATATCCAAATAATCCAAAATTATCTTTTGTTACATCAGAAAAACTATAATTAGCTAAAGCAAATCTATTCCCACTAAAACTTCCACTAAAAGGCTTATTATTTGTGAAATTCCCTATTGCAGTGTATAGATTTGAACTATCGACTATTACTGTATTAATATTATCATATTTAATAAAACTAATATCATTCAGCATTTGAAAATATTTTTTATTTCCATTCTCATTATAGGTTGTATCATTTGCAACCATATTAGAAATATAAATAAGGTCTTTTACATATTTTACTTTATAAGGATTTGTTTGATGCCCATCATTTACACTAACACTTAAGCAATTTCCCTCAAAACCTGCAGGAGTAATATTGTCACTAAGCTTTTGCCAAGATAAAACAGGATAACCACTATTAACTCCCGATTTTGCCTTAAACCATACAATAGGACTTTGGCTATTATTTAAACTAACAACAAAACAACCAGATTTCATTTCAGAGGAAGATTTTGAAGTTAAACCAGTATTGTTATTATTAGTATTAGCATTATCATAATAAGAATTCACCGTTGTAACCGTTCCACTGGCATAAAACGCTCTTCTTGTACCCTTTGTACCTAAACTTTGTGGAGCTGAATAAGAATTTGAAATTGTTGAACCACCGGAAATATATGCAACAAGCCCACCAACATAACTTATAAAATCTCGGAAAAACCAACCATTATCATTTAATGCTTCTAAAGAAGATCTTGAATAAGAGTTATTTATTTTACTCGTACCGTTTAAATAACCTACTAGACCTCCAATATATATATCATTAAGGCTCTGCCTATTTCCATTAATGGTGGAGTTAACAGAATAACACCAATTTATTTCAGAATTACTAGCATATCCTACTAATGAACCAGCATAACCATTATTTTCAGCAGTAGTAATATTAAAACCTTCTATTCCAAGACTATCAATTTTTGCATTTACAATATTGCCGAACAAACCAACATAAGAGCCTGAAGTAATAGTTAGATTTGAAATAATATTTCCACCTCCATTAAACTTACCTTGAAAAGTATTTGTCGAATTCCCTATTGGACTAAAATCACTTGAAGTTCCTGTTGTATCATTATTAAAATCAATTTCATTCTCTACTAATAAAAAATTACTTGAATATGTTGTTCCACCAGTAACATTATTTGAGAGAGTAACTAAATCAGCCACACATCTAATTCTGAAAGGATCTGCTTCTGTTCCTGAACCGTCTAAACATCGTGGAAGAGTATTGCCCCCCGCTTGCCAATAAAGTATAGGATAATTACTTGTTACACTTTTCCATGTTTGATTTTGACAAGCATTTAATTCAATAGCGAATGGTTGTAGTTTCATTTGTACTTCTGTTCTTAATGTTCCATAGGTTTGAGTATTCCCTCCACTTAGATAATAAGAATTAGTAAAACAATTAGAAGTACAATAGCCATATAGAAAACCTGAATTTGTTATTGTGCCAAGACCTGAAGGAGCAGAATAAGAATTTGATATTGTTGTTCCATTTCCAATATATCCAATTAACCCTCCAGTATATCCTGAACCATTCATACTAGAAAAAGATGCTTTGCTATAACAATTATTAATTATTGTGCTATCTGCAGAACCAATTAATCCTCCTATTCTATTACTATTATCACTTCTAGTTATACTTGGGGTTGAGTATGATTTATATATTTGAGAACCACTAGAATGTCCTATCAAGCCACCTATATAACCATTAACATTATTAAAAATTACAGTTGAATAGCATTCATTTATTATGCAATTATTAGTAGCATAACCTATCAATCCACCTATCTTGCTATTACTATTCCCTTCCATTCTTGCTGTTGAATAACATGAATTAAATGTTGTGTTATTAGCATAGCCAACTATCCCTCCATAATTACTATTTGAACTATTAATTGAAGAAGTTGATGTATTACTACAATTGCTAATTATACAGTCTTTTGCATAACCAATTAATCCTCCTAAACTACATCCACTATTACCCGATGGAGTTACTATTGTATTACAATTATCTATTGTTGAATTTACTGCATATCCAACTAGTGCACCTGTGTATCCATTAGTAGCAGAACTAATATTACTCCCACTCCCAATTTTTACATTTTTAATAGTAGCCCCTGAAATATATCCAAATATTCCTACATAAGTACTTGATGAAATATTCACGTTAGAAAGCGTATATCCTCCTCCATCTAAATGTCCTTGAAAACTTTTAATTGCTGTTCCTATTGGGGTGATAGTGTTAACGTTGATGTTTGTTGTTATCTTAAAATATTTATTAATATAATTTGCAGAGTTAGACCCATTTATTTCTGAGGAAAAATAATTTAATTGAGTTCTATTGTTTATTAAATAAGGATTACCAGCCGTGCCTGTACCTCCTCCGAATTGGGCAAAGGTATTATTACTTATTGTTAGCAGAAGGGTAATAATTATTGGTATTAGTAGTTTCCTCATTTTATATGTTGATATTATTTATTTTCTATTTTTATAATACTAGAATTGAGCATCAACGTTTACAGGGTCCCATTCGTCACTTGATACGCCGAACCCTCCTTCACTTGAATATAGTTCATTGAAGTTAATTATTACGGTTGTAACCTGTCCCTGACGAACCCTTGCAGCATTTTTTGTTGCATCTTTCTTATTTACTAAAAGATCACCTTTAAATACTTTTATTTCACTTTCTTTTTCATCTAGTGAGGCAAGTGAGTTAATATACTCAGTTACTATTGTGTCATTTCTGTTATTATACTGGGAAAAGGCATAGCTAACCCATTCTCCAACGTAGTTGCCTTTATAATTTATTTTATTTTTTGTGTCTCCAAAAATAACAGTGACAGGGTCATCATTTTTATACTTATTTGCATAGTTTTTTTCTAAGAATTTTTCCAATCCTATAACAATACATCTAATTGCACCAACCTTTCTTTTTAGATACAAATAGTGAGGAGCCATTGGGATATCAGAACGTATAGTTTTAATATATCCATTATCTATTTGGAAATCTACAGGGGATTTTGCAATATTTTTTATATTACATCTATCTTCTCCTCTATCAAGAGAGATAAATATGCTGTCATTTAGTTTGTCACCAGAGTGATATTCAGGGAAGATACTATTATTTATGTCATTGCTAGATATTAACACGTATCTTATTGAGTCATATTGTTTATATGGTAGCTCAACAACAGTGGTTGTATTTATTATATGAGAAGCAATAAAATGATACTCCTTATCAAAAATATATATCTTAGCATACTTATGATTATCAATTAAAGTTCTTGTGCCAAAATAATTACCCCATTCAATAGGTTCTGGGTCATCAAAATCAGCATATACTCTCATCTGTACACAATCAGATAAATCGTCCTCGATACTATCGCAGCTAACACAGAACATACCAATACAGAATATGAATATATAGAAGAATTTATTCATAAATAATTAAATAAAACATTAGAGAAAAAACAAAAATTACCCCTCCTCTCAGAGAGGGGTAATAAATATTATTTTTAGAAAGTAACAGTTGCTGGGTCCCATCCTTCAGCAGTAACTGAAACGTTTAAAGTTGATAATCTTGTAAATGGTTGATTTGCCCCAATTTCTGATAAGTTGAATGTTAACGAGTAATTAGTTTTCCTTCTTACTGAAAATCCGGTAGCAGGAACACTACCTAAATTAGTATTATTTTGAGCTGCACTATTTTTATTAAATTCATAAGTATAGTATTTATGTCCCATTGCTTTAATATAAGAAGGTGCAGTACTTTTTGGAGTAACTTTTATTACAACTAATGTGTTTTCATTTTGAGCAGTATTGTCTGCACGAATAGCTCCGCCCCCTTGTGTTGGAAAGGCATCGGTATTATAGTTTTCACCTACATAATAATGGTAAGGTTTTGTCATAGCTGTGTATCCGGCATCCAATACATTACCAGTAATTTCTGTTGTTTTTTCATCACTTAAAAGTGCAGTGTTTGTATTCATTGCTCCGTAGAAATTAAAATCTCTTAAGGCTACAGCTGCTAAACCTGTTGAGGCAGTTCTTGCACCGGTAACAGTAGTAATATTATTAGTGGTTGCAGTTGGATTTATGTTGCCAGTTGCAGGTACTGTTGTTGTATTTAAAATAATTGGCATTGTAGTTTTGTCTATTGCATTTACAACATAAACGCCTGTAACATCATAATTTTCTGCATCTGACCCTGCAGTAAAATTCCAATTTACTGTTATTTTTGCTTCAACAGGAGCAATTTTAACTACTGCTGAATATACATAAGTACCCGCTGCATGAACAATATCTCCTTTTCCTGTCATATGTAAACCATTAGTCGCAAAATCTTTTACTGTTACAATTGGTGTAGCTTCAAGGTCTGTATAGTTTGTTATAGTAGACATTCTTGATCCATAGTTTGCAACAGCAACAACATAAGCATTCGAAGGGAGTGTATTAACTTGTATACTAAGAGATGTTGCTCCTCCAGTTAAATCAAATGTAGTTGTAGCATTATCGTAATATTTATTCAATATTAAGTTATGTGATCCATCAAATACAAAGATATTTAAGTCTTTAATAAATTTATAGTCATCTGCGGCAGCTGTTCCAACTTTTGTTGCTTTTGGTTTTAGGGTTTTTAGGTTTAAGGTTAAATAACCTGGTTGACCTTGTGTGTTGTCACCTAATTCATCTGTACAGCTTGTTAAACCGAGGGTTAGAACAGCTACGAGGCTTAATAATAAAGCTTTTACTTTCATTGTTTTCATTTTGTTTAAATTAAATTGATAATGTTTTGTTTTCATTTTGTTTAAATCTATTTATTTTTTAAATTGTTATATTTAATTATTGCCAGTCATTTATTACTATCTTTGAATACTTTTCTTGAGGAACATATATAAGTCCCTTTGTGTTTTTCGAAGGAATTGGAGAAAAAGGAGCCATCATTGAAGAAAGAGGTGATAATGCACCAAAAAATTTCCCTGATAGTTTAAAAGAAATATTATAGTTCTTACCTCTAGCAACTGAAAGAGAAGAGTTTGTTGGAGGAATAAGTGCAACAGAGAAAAACCTTGTGAAACGCTCCTCATTTCCATCAATGCTAATCATCTTATAACCCACTTCAAGGACAGCAATTGTTCTATAACCAGAACCTATTGTTGTATTATTTTGAGAAATATAAAAGACGATAGGAGAGGAGTTGTTAATAGAGAACGTTTGGCTATACAAATTGCTATCAATAATAGGAGAGATGCTTTGTGCTGAGAAATCTGTCCCATTCCAAAAAGACTGATAATTGCCATGCATATACTTAAAGTTGGATAAATTAGTATCAAAAAGAGATGCACTATCTCTCGCATTAAGTACAAAGGTCTTAACATAGTCTATGGAAGTCACAAAATCGGAAGGAGGTGTTCCAGAGGTTTCAACAGTGATTGAGAATTTTGAAACAATTGGTTTCAGAGTAATTGATGCCTGATATTGATATGGATTTGATCCTATTAATGAAATAGAATTAGTGTAACCCGTGAGGATTAAGTTTTGTCCGTCAAAAATTTCATTATGAGAGACAGCCAACTTAGAAAATAGCACATATAAGTCGGCAGAACTATTAATTTGAGTTCCAATAAAAGAAGAAGGATTTGAAGTAAGAATGTCGCTGCAATTAGCAATAGCGTATATTGATTTTGAATCAGAGGAAATGTTTAGGTTAAAATTCTGGGACGAAGAAGAGGGCATCGAAACTATAAATTTCTTAACAGTATTTAGAGAACCATCTGCATTAAACACAAAAAAAGCAATATTATTAATATCTAATTCAGGATTACTAGACTTGGAAAGGGAGTTAGTATTTGATATTTTAAGAGTGACTCTAGTGTCATATGCCATTTCTACGCAAGTAGAACAATCGTCTCCTATACAACTGCACAAGAATGGTAAAACTATGAAAATATAATACAAAAATTTCCTCATTTTATTATTCAATTAAGTATACTAAGCTCAGGCCAATTTTAGTTGGTGCAACTAATATATTTTTGAAGGTTCCCCAATATGCCCCACATTTAGGCTGAAGATACTTATCATATTCTGTATATATTACTCCTAAACCAATATTCATATCAAAATATAGATTTCCAAACAATCTTGTTTGTTTGCCGTATGACACTCCTAAAGCTACAGCCCATCCATCGTATCTATAATATTTCGCATCTGAGAAATATGGCATCATTAATCCTCCAATATTGTATCTTGACCAGCCTATATGAGCTCCAAAATAATTTCCATCCATACTTCTCTTTAGCCAATACCTCAACTCAGGCATTACAATTATATTTTTCCATTTAACATTATCCTTCATATCCCAAGCATTATATGTTGAATGAATCTCAATCGAATATCTCCGTTTAAAAGGGATTTCTAAAGCTAAATTCGGTGTTATTATTGCATTATAAGCAAGGTTTGTCTTTATTGCTAAAGGAAAAGGCAAAGAAAAGTATTCATTTCGTCCATATCTACTAGATTTCGATTTACTTTTAATTACTCCTTTAAACTTACTGTTTTTCTTTTTTGGATTTCCAAATATTCCTCCTTTTTTCTTTTTCTTTGGACCTTCTAATAATTCAAAATCCCCCCTATCAATAATAGATGAATTAATATTAGAATAGTCATTTATTCTTTGTGTCCCCCCTATTTTATTAACATTAAAAACACCATCAGAATTTGCTAAGCAAAACAATGGTGATAAAGTTATTAATAAGTAATAAATATATACTATAAGCTTCAAATGTTTTTTAGTTTTAGCCCTAAATAAGAATTTAGGGCGTTGGATAGCGAAATATAGCTAAACATATTGTATTGGGCTCTAAATTTTATGCCTTTTAAACTATATTTATCGATATTTTTGTTCTAGTTAAATACATAAATATAACCAATATTCACTTTCGTTGCAAAAATAAGATATTTTTTTTAATTATGGCATATTAAATCCTAATATAATTGTATTGATTCCAGAAGTATACGAGAAAAGGAAAAGAATAAGTTTATTTATTCGAGCCCTAATTAATTGAATATTTTTTATGAAAAACTTGATATTACCTTCGAAATTTATAGGTAATCGTCCCTTTTTGTTCTTCAGGGGCATTTGGATTTGAAGAGAATTTTGACTGTCTAGCTGCATACTCACAATGTCTCCACATAGATTTATTATCTATTGTAGTTCCTCTAGCACCAGCTATAGCTCTTGTTACATTCCCATCTTGGTCAACAAAAATAGTAACAATAATTGACCCAACTTCATTTGTTTTAGAGCTTGGTAGTCCAATTGATTTCTTTCCTCTACCTGCTAAAGAAAAAGATGTTCCAGAACCACTCATATCAGAGCCAGTTCCACCACCACCACCATCTTTATCACCTTTTCCATCACCACTTCCAGTACCTTCTCCAGAACCTGAAGCCTTTACTTTACCTTTTTGAAAAAGAGCATTAGGATTTATTTTCTCTTCAACTTCTTTAGGTTTATCAGTAACTTTCTTTTTATTAACTTGTTTATTATCGACTTTCTTAGAAGAAATAGGAGCCTCCTCAGAATTCTGATTAACAGTATTTTCATCTACATCCGAAACATCGTGAATCGGATTAGACTCATCGCTTCCTCCAAGCTCTCCAGGCATAGCATTCCCAGCATCTAAAAGACTGCCAATATCCATTTCTACACCTCTTTCCGCAGGAGGAGGGTCGGGATATTTAAAGCCCATGAACATCAATAATAGCACAAATGCAACGTGGAATAAAATAGTTGCAAGTATACTTATAATTGTTCGTTTATTATCTTTATCCTTTATTTCCATTATTCTGGAGCCTGAGTAGCTAAGATTACCTTATGTTTTTGATTTGTAGAAGCATTAATTTTATTTACCGCATCAATTACATTTACCACATATTGAACAGGGACTGTTTTATCAGCGTGAAGTTTTATTGTTCCATCTTTAATATTCCCTAAGTAGTTTGAAATTGTTGCAACCAATTCATTTGTAGGTGTTGGTTGGTTTTCCACAAAATACTCATTTTTAGAATCAATAGTCACAACGACATTTTGCTTAGCCATTGTTTGACCAGAAGTACTCTTAGGTAGAAGCACTTTAATTGCGTTAGGACTAATAAGAGTTGATGTAATCATAAAGAATATAAGCAACAAGAAAACCAAGTCACTCATAGAAGCAGCATTGAAGTTAGGGTCTATTTTATTTCTATTTTCAATCATACTCTAAAAGATTAAGCTGGTTCATGTAACATGTCCATAAACTCCATAGTTCTTGCTTCCAATAAGAATACCATCTTATTTATTTTTGCCACAACGACGCTATACATAAAACTAGCCATAATACCAACAATTAAACCTCCAACGGTAGTAACCATAGCTTCATAAATACCACCAGAAAGAAGTTGGATATCAATATTATTCCCAGCAGCAGCCATATCAAAGAATGCTTTTACCATACCAGTTACGGTACCTAAGAAACCTAGAGAAGGTCCTAAGTTTGCAATTGTTGCGAGCATAGATACTCCATTCTCGAGTTTTGCAACTTCGAGTTTTGCAACATTTTCAACGGCTTGGTCAATATCATTAAGAGGACGTCCAAGACGAGAAATACCCTTATCAATCATTGCACCAATAGGAGTTTTATTACTAGCACAAAGTTGTTTTGCACCTTGAAGATTTCCTTGGTGTATATGCATTTTAATATTATTGATAAAGTTTTTATCTTCTTTACCCGCTTTATTTAGAGCAATATATCTTTCAACGAAGATATATACTGCGACAATTGACATTATCCCAAGAACAATCATTATCCATCCTCCCTTAATTGCAAGGTCTATGATGTTCAATGTTTTTTCAGTCTGTACTACATTTTGAGCAGTTTCTACAGCTGCTTGAGCACCTTCTTGTATTTGTAATAGAACATTAGCTAACATAAATGTTTTTTTCTAGTTATTATTTTAATATTACTTTCTCAATTTGAACTTTTTCTCCTGTAAATATTTTTATCAAGAACAAGCCTTTAGATTGGTTATTAAGAGTGTAAGTTTTAGGCAGTTTATCAGAATAGAAAATTAATTCACCCAAACTATTCCAGATTTCAATTTTAGTAACATCGTTATTTTCAGTTTTGAAATTGATAGTTCCATCAGTAGGATTTGGATAAATTGATACTTTTGGTATTTCATTATCAATATCTTCTAAACCACTAAGCTTGGTTCTAAACCTATATTCATCAGACCATTCACTATTTACATCATTTTCACATATAGCTCTAACTTTTACTTTATACTGAGTAGTATCGGTTAGACCGATAGGGTGAAAAATAGGATTATTCCTTATTATTGTACCATTATCAGGAAAATTTTGATTTGATTTTACAAATAATACTTCCCATTGATTTTGTATCATTGAACCTGGAGTCCATGTTACAATAGCCGAAGAATTTTCGTAAGACACCACAGAAAGATTAGTTATTGGAGCGCATGGCGGAGGCAGGGTTGTAAATATTTTCACTAATGACCAATCGCTATATCTATCTGGGCAAACGGCTCGAATAAAAACTGTATATGATACGTTACCGGTTAAACCAGTTAATGTGATAGTATCATTTGTACTCATAATAGTAGGTCTAACACCTACACCACCAGGTACATGCCCAGCAATGTCGCAATCTATCTCCCATTTTGTTTGTCCCTCTCCCTTTGTCCAGCTTACAAAAGCGGATGTTATTCCAATGCTATCAATAACAACATTAGTTGGGACATTACCACAAGCATGAAATGTTTTGAACATAATAGTGTCGGAGTATATAGTGTCATTTTTTGTTCTGTTAGCAAATTTTATGATGCAGAATGATCTAAAATAATAATCCTGTCCCTCCTTAAGATTTGTAAGATTGGATGTCATTGTGAAAGGGTAGGACGTAATTGCTGCAGTGAAAAATATATGAGTACCAACTTTTAATTTAGGATTAGGTAGGGTATCATAAACTAATCCCTTAGTCAAAATTGCTGGAGCATCTTTTTTATCGGTAATCTCCCCAGTTATTGTAGCAGAGTTCAAACCGATGCCCGATGCAGGATATGCAACCATAATTGGATCATCTGCCAAAGGAATATTAACTGTTAAAATATCTGAGTATACAGTGTCAGCAGGCGATGTCCTTTTTGCATAAGCCCTCACATAATAAGTTTTCCCAGATACAAGTCCATCTATTGTGGTATTGAAAATTGTATTAACAACTGGTGCAGAGGCAGAAACCTGTTTTAGTTTAGCCCCAGTCTTCTTCAGTGGAGGAGTAACAGTATCATATATAAATCCATAACCAAAACCACTAGAAGGCCATCCGCCAAGATTTGTGCAAACAGCAGAGACTGTTGTTCTATCGTATAAAGAGTTATTCACACCAGCCATTTGAAGAGTTGGTTGTGCAATTGCTTTATTTACAGATATAAAGCATATTAATGTAAATAGAAATAAAATAATCTTTTTCATATTGGTTTACTTATACATTCAAAACTTAATTTTACCAAGATGCAAATGTACACATAAAATCTTAAAAATACAATACATACAAAAAAATATTAGGCATACAATGGCTTTGCTTATATAGAACAAGAATTTTGTACAGGAAGTAATGATTAAATTTTTTGTGTTGGAAATCAGTCTTATGAAAAAAAAATGCAAAAAAAACTATTCAAAAATTTGGGCAATTAAAAAAAGGTCGTAACTTTGCACTCGCTTTTGAACACCAAATCAAAACATTCCTCCTTAGCTCAGTTGGTTAGAGCACATGACTGTTAATCATGGGGTCCTAGGTTCAAGTCCTAGAGGGGGAGCAGGAGAGTAAGAAATTACTCTCCTTTTTTTATTCCAAAAATTTTCAATTCCCTTAATTCTTATTATCTTTGCAAGCTATGAAAGTAGTGGGATTCACCTTTATAAGAAATGCCGTAAGATTTGACTATCCAATAGTTGAGGCAATTAAATCAATATTACCAATTTGCGATGAGTTTGTAGTAGCCTTAGGAAACTCCGAAGATTCGACCTTAGAATTAATTTCATCAATCAATTCCGATAAGATAAGAATAATAAATACAGTATGGGACGACTCTCTAAGAGAAGGAGGAAGAGTCTTAGCCGATGAGACAAACAAAGCCTTTGCCTCAATTTCTGAGGATGCCGATTGGGCATTTTATATCCAAGGAGACGAGGTAATACATGAGGATTATTTAGAAAATATACGCCAAGGAATGTTGAAATACAAAGACGATAAGAGTGTAGAAGGATTGCTATTAAACTACACACATTTCTATGGCTCATACGATTTTATAGGCAATTCAAGACGTTGGTACAGGAAGGAGATAAGAGTTGTTAGACCATGGAAAACAATTAGCTCATATAGAGATGCACAAGGCTTTAGGATAGAAGCAAGGAAGCTAAGAGTAAAGCCAATAGATGCCTTTGTATATCATTATGGATGGGTTAAGTCACCCTTTCTGCAACAAGAGAAACAGAAATACTTTAATTCTCTTTGGCATGATGATAATTGGATGAAGAAGAATATAGCCCCAGAGGATAGTTTTGACTATGGGACAATAGACTCACTTAAGAAATTTGAAGGCACACACCCTCAAGTAATGAAAGATAGGATAGAGAAAGCAAACTGGAGCTTTGACTTTGACCCCACAAAGAAGAATTTTGGGCTAAAGGCAAGGATTTTGCACCTTGTAGAAAACCTAATAGGGTGGAGAATAGGAGAATATAAAAATTATACAATAATAAAATAATGAAGAACTTTGTAGAAGAATTGCGTTGGAGAGGAATGATTCACGACGTAATGCCAGGAACTGAAGAACAATTAAAGAAAGAACTTACAACTGCATACGTAGGAATAGACCCCACAGCCGATTCGCTACATATAGGACATTTAGTAGGAGTGATGATGCTAACCCACCTTCAACGTTGTGGACACCGCCCTTTGGTAGTACTTGGAGGAGCAACAGGAATGATTGGAGACCCTTCCTTTAAGTCACAAGAAAGAGTGCTTTTGACAATAGATGAGATAAATCATAATCAAGCTTGTCTTAAATCGCAGCTATCTAAGTTTATGGACTTCGACACACCATCACCAATAAAAGCAGAGATACTAAACAACTACGATTGGACAAAGGACTTTAGCTTTATCGACTTCATTCGTGATATAGGAAAGCATATAACTGTAAACTATATGATGAGCAAAGATAGCGTAAAGAAGAGAATGGAAACAGGAATATCCTTCACAGAATTCTCTTATCAATTACTCCAAGGATATGATTTTAAGTACCTATATGATAACTATAACTGCCGCTTACAGATGGGAGGCTCAGACCAATGGGGAAATATTACAACAGGGACAGAATTAATACGCAGAATGTCAAAGGGAGAAGCCTTTGCACTAACCTGCCCACTAATAACTAAGGCAGACGGAGGAAAGTTTGGAAAGACAGAGAAGGGAAATATATGGTTAGATGCGAAGAAGACCACACCTTATGCCTTCTATCAGTTTTGGTTAAACTGCTCCGACGAAGATGCAAAGCGTTTTATTAAGATTTTTACTTTATTTTCTAAGGAAGAGATAGAACAAATGATAGAAAACCACGATAAGGAACCACATCTAAGAATACTTCAAAAGGCACTTGCAAAGGATATGACCATAAGAGTACACTCAGAGGCAGACTATAACTCAGCCCTCGAAGCATCGGAGATACTATTTGGGAAAGGAACAACAGAAACCCTAAAGAACCTTGACGAAGATACATTATTGTCAATCTTTGAAGGAGTGCCAATGTTCGAAATAGATAAGGAAATGCTTGAAGAGGGAGTAAATATCGTAGACCTAACAAGCGAAAAGGCAGCAATCTTTCCTTCGAAGGCAGAGGCAAGAAGAACACTAAAAGAAAATGCCCTAAGCATCAATAAGACTAAGGTAAAAGAAGATTTTGTGGCAACAAAACAAGACCTCTTAAACGAAAAATATATCTTAGTGCAAAAAGGCAAGAAGAACTACTATTTAATAATAGTCAAATAGGCATTAAAAAATCTCTACTCTTATGAAAGACATATTAATTGAAAATTATTTTGAGAAAGAATTTGAGTTGAGATATTTCGAAATGGACAAGTTTGGTAAGGCAAGCTCAACAACCATCTTAACACTTTTAGAAGAGACGGCTGCTGAGCATTGCTATTCAATAAATCATAGCCTATACGACCTTGAGAAAGAAAATATTGGATGGGTATTGCTCTCAGGATTTATCGAAATGTATCGATACCCAATCTATAAAGAAAAAATCATCATAAGAACATGGCTCTCCAATTACTCATTGATAAAGGGAGAAAGAGAGAATATCATCTATGATGAAAAAGGGGAGATAATAGGCAGAGCAAAAGGACTATGGGTATTCTTTGATATTAGCCGCAGAAGACCAACGCAGATATATGATTCAATAAAAGAAGGTTGGTTATCGTGCAGCGCTCAAAGTATAAGCCATGACATAACGAAAAAGATACCACCAATTGCATCTGCCAATCCAACAAATACATTTGAAGTCAAAGCCTTCGATGTAGATACCTACCACCACGTAAGTAATATAAAATACTTGCAATGGCTAGTAGAAACCCTGCCAGAGGATATTACCGAAAACTATTATCTGCATAGCATTGATGGAAGATTTATTTCGGAGGCAAATTATGGAGATACAATACTTTCATTTATAGAAAAAGATATAGAACAAGACAGCTTTATCCACACCATAAAGACCAAGAAAGACAATAAAGTATGTGCCACCGCCAAAACAAAATGGAAAAAAAGGGACGAAAATTAATTCGCCCAAAACCAAATAAAATTTCATCTTTTTTTCATCTTTTTTCACGTTATTTTTGAGGCTGATTTTCCAAAAAAAATCACCGATTTTTTCTGAAAACTCTCCTTCTTTTTTCAAAAACTACCCGATTTTTTCCGTAAAATCAAACTCTTTATTTCTAAAATCAGCCTCTCTTTAGCATAAAGTCGGCATAATATTGTTTTGGGCTTAGATGATAGCCACATCCAATAATATGATTGCATTTACCTACATTCTCATTTATATAAGAATTTGTATCGGTGCAGATATATCTTGTGAAGGCTCTCTTATCTCCACAAGAAGGGCAAGTAAACCTTGTACTCTGTCCCTTATATTTCTCTAATTCGTATTTCATTTTTCTTTGTTTTTATTTTGAAAAGACGGGGCATGCCCCGTCTCTACTTGCGCACTTGCACACCCCTTAGTAGAGTGAGTGAGTGCAAGTTGTTTAATAGGTTCAGACTTGCACTAAATCAAGTTTGTTTAGTGCAAAAGTCCGCCCCTTTATTTATTAAAAATTATTTTGGATTACTTTCCTCTAAGGCTTTTTGTTTTTTGTACCTACTTATTTTCCTGCCGACAGACGATTCAGCAATCCCAAGTTCTAATCCTATTTCCTTATGCGTCAGTCCTTCTGCCTTAAGTCTCATTATCTCATTATATTCGCTTTCTATTACCTCTATTCTTTCTTTGTTTTGGTATAGTAGGTCGTAGTGTATTCTTTGTTCTGTGTTGCTAAAAGTCATATTTTCTGTGAATTTTATTAGGTAGGAGTGTGTCTTGAATTTATGCGAAAGGTAGTTGCCCTTGACAATACAGAAGTGTTTTAGGTTGTTGGTTTGAATATCGCTTTTTAGTTCAATCATTAGTCTCATCTTTGCCTCGAAACCCTGAGAACCTAAGGCATTATGCTTCGAAGGTGCAATCTCGTCGGAGCGTTTATTGGTATGATGAAGAAAGATAATCAAGCATCCATGTCTTTGTGCTAGCTGAGAGAATTCATTTAAGAATGCCCTAACTCTATTTGTTTCGTAGAGCTGCCCAGTAAAAACATCGGCAAAGGCATCGATAATAACCAAGTCGGCAGGTTTGTTTCTTAAGCAAATAGGAGATAGCCATCTTATCATCCTCTGTTGAGACATAATAAGCTCTCTTATGGATTGCATCTATCTTCCAACCAAGGGTGGTTTTTTTGTTTTTTCTGATTATGTACTAAAAATGTCCAGTTTTTTTGCTAATTAACTGGACAAAATAATTATCTTTGCATCAAAATTAATTATATGAAAATAACTGATTATATAGTATATAAGATAGATAGACTACCTAATGGATATATCTTCACCTATTCTGACTTTATTACTGAGGTGAATAATAAAGAAGCAGTTATTAAAGCTCTTAATCGCTTAGTGGCATCGGGTAGGATTGTAAAACTGTCTAAGGGGAAATATTATAAACCTGAAAGCACTCCTTTTGGGAATCTTATCCCCTCACAAAAACAGGTAGTAAAAGACTTGCTTGAGGATAATGGGAAAATTATAGGTTACCTTACGGGTTATAGCGTTTATAATCAATTGGGTTTGACCTCTCAGGTGAGTAATACAATACAGATTGGTAGAAATGAAATTCGTCCCAATTTAAAAAGAGAGCGTTACACTATTGTATTTGTTAAACAAAAAAATACCATTACTAAAGAAAATATACCTTTATTGCAATTATTGGATGCAATCAGATATATTAAAAAAATTCCTGATTCTACTATAAAATCCTCTTGCATAAGATTTTTAGCTATAGTTAATAATCTCTCCCAAAAGGAAGTCTGTTCTTTGGTTCGGTTAGCTTTAAAGTATCCTCCCGCTACCAAGGCATTGCTTGGAAGCTTGCTTGACCAATTGGGATATAGTGGAATAACAAAGCCTCTTCAGGATTCATTAAATCCAATTACCAAATATCAATTTTATGGAGCTATGGATGTTCTCCCAAATTTAAAAAAATGGAATATAGTATGAAACTACATCAAAATAAGACTCTTTTCATTCAAGCTATTAGGGCAACGGCTGACAAAATGAATATTCCTGATATTTATGTGGAAAAGGATTACTGGGTAACATATGCTCTATTTTTAATTTCTGAGAATGATATTAGCAAGGATATAGTGTTTAAGGGAGGAACAGCTTTGTCTAAATGTTATAATTTGATTGAACGTTTCTCTGAGGATATTGATTTGGGGATATTGAGAAGAGAAGGGGAAACAAATAATAAGCTGAAGACAAAAATAGGGAAAATAAGTGGTGTGGTAAGTGCTTTTATGCCTGAATTAGGAGTAGATGGACTTACAATTAAAAGAGGTATGAATCGTAAGACGGCACATTCATATAATAAAGAGTTTGTAGGGGATTTTGGGCAGGTAAGAGATTTTATTGTTCTTGAGGCTACTTGGTTAGGTAGTTCCGAACCTTATTCTTGTAAAGCAATCGTTTCATTTATCGGTAAGATGATGATTGATAATGGTCAGGAGAAAATGGCTGCTGAAAATGGATTGCTTCCATTTCAATTCCTTGTATTAAGTCCAACTAGAACGATATGCGAAAAAATAATGAGTTTAGTTAGATTTTCTTATGGAGATAATCCTATGGATATGTTATGCAAAAAGGTTAGGCATATATATGATTTGAATCAAATGTTAAAGCAAGAAGAATTTCTGGATTTTTTCAATTCAAATGAGTTTGACCTAATGTTATTAAAAGTTGCAAATGATGATGTAGAAAGTTTTAGGAATAATAATCAGTGGCTTAGGGAACATCCTGTAAGGGCTCTAATATTCGATAATTTAGAAGGATGTTGGGAAAATTTAAAGTCTAGCTATAGTACTGATTTTGGAAAGTTAGTATATGGTGAATTGCCTAGTGAGGAAGAAATGTTAGGGACTTTAATAATGATAAAGGATAGGCTTGAGTCTGTTCCTTGGAATATCAATCCATAAATGGTTTGTCTACGTCCGCTTTGTTATCAATGGGGCAGAAACTATATTTCCTTGCTTGCATGAACATAGACCTCGAATTTTTGGGCACAAAAAAAAGTAGTCTCAGGATTAATCGGGACTACTTATTTTTATTCAGCAGAATTTAATCTGCGGTGAATTACTTAGCTGGAGTAACTGCTGGAGTTTCTGCTGGAGTTTCAACTACAGTTTCAACTGGAGTTTCGATTGCAGTTTCAGTTGGAGTTTCAGTTTTTCCACCACAAGCTGCGAATACTGCAGCAACAGCTAATAAAAATAATGCTTTTTTCATTTTCGTTTGTTTTAAAATGTTTGACAATTCGTTTGTTTTAACTCTGCAAAACTACAACAAAAATAATTAGTGGTGTAATATTTATCGAAAAATATTTTGAGAATTATTTTAGTGCGCAGCTAATCAAGCCCTTGCAAGCTAAATTATTTTTATTTATTTTTTCGCTTTTTCGCTTTTTTGAGCAATTGTGTCGTAAATACTATATATTTTCTCCTCATCGGGAAAGTAGTAACTTGCTGAGTCTAATAGGATTTTCGCCTCAGAGAGCTTTCCTAAGCTAATTTTTAGGTATGCAAGGTCTATCCATGCGTTTTTTTCCGACTTATATCTTGTTAGAAAAGCACTTATGGCCTTTTCGGCAGGAGTAAGGTCTTTTAGCTTTTTAGCTTTGTAATATAGAACTTTTACTGGCTCGTAGCATAGTGGTTTCATTCCAATACATTTGTTTGCATAATACTCCGAGGAATCGAGTTTGCCAAGTTTTAGATAGTAGTTTGAGAGTCGAAATTCTCGTAATCCGTAATATGGGTTGGAGTAATCGTTTATTATTACGTCTATTGCTTTTCTGTATTTTTTTTCGGCATCGTATCTCATACCTATACTCATTGCTATTGGATTTGCACTCTCGTCGATTGTAGGGATAGGAGGGAAGCGTTTTTCCCACTCTTCTGCGGTATAGTTTATGGTCTTAGAACCATTGGTTTGAAGTATTTTCTCTTTCTGCATTATTGAAGAAACAAAGTGCATGGTCTCTATTGTTGTTATCCCAATTGTTAGCACTCCTATTATATAGAATATGTATTTCTTAAGAGGTCTTGGGTTAAGGATTGGATGTGCACGATAATAGGCTACAAGGATTAAGCTCATTGAAAGTGCGAGGTAGAGTTGAGTATCGGCTCTTTCGAGTGGGAAGTTAAACATTGCATCATTCATATATGTAGAAAGTGTTGCTATTCCCACAAGCGACATAAAACGTGTTGTTTCCTTTAGCCTTTTTTTGAGCTGAGTCTTTATAAACAGATATACTGCGCTGGCAAATAATAAGAGATAGGACATTAGTCCAAATATTCCAAGCTCTGACCACATTTCAATAAAGTCGTTATGTGCGTGGTCGCTAACTACGTAGTTAGGTTTCTTAGCAGCCTCGACCTTCATTATTGCTAACTTGTGATTCCCTACTCCATAGCCAAGGATTGGGTTTTGTTTAATAATTTCCTTACTGTTCTTCCAAATAATAAGTCTTCCTTTTGAGTTGCCTTCCTCTATGCTCTTAAATCTATTGGCAATGGCATAGTTATTTTGTTCTTTTGAGAAGTGATACCTTGCTCCTTCGGTGCTATTTACTGCATAGTGTTCGAAGTTGTATTTAATAAATCTATCACCAGAGAGAAATCCTGCAATTAGTGTAAGGATAATGATTGAGCAATTGATAAGTAGTTTCTTTGATTTCTTGTTGAAATAGAAATTAAACAGTCCGTATGCTGCAATTATTACTATCTGAAGTATTAACCCAATAAAGCTAGTTCTTGCACTAAGTATTACAAGGCAGAAGGTGAGGGCAAAGATTAGAAACAAAGAGAAGTACTTTATGAATTTCTTTCTGAAAAAGAAGGCATAGTATAGGAATGGGAGCTTGAAGAGAATTGCTGCTGCAAAGATATTTTTGTTTCCATATAATCCATTAAGATATAGGTTCTTTCTTGGGTTTGCATATACGTCAAGGTAGTAATATGGGATTATGCAGGAAAGGACATTTATTGTTGAAATGATTATTGAAAGGTTAATAATTATGGAAAATAGCTTTGGTTTCTTGTCTAGAAAGATTGAGAAGTAGATAAACATCAAAAAGATAATTATCCAGCGATTTATGGTAACTATACTCTCAGGTATGTTCACTGCTTGCAAGAAGGACACTAGCATAAATAATAATAGTAATAGCCAAGAGTAGCTTATCTTATTTTTGAATATCCAGCTTGGAATACCACCATCTTTTGTGTTTATATAATAAACCAAGAATCCAATGGCAATGGTGTTTAGTATTGCGAATACATAGTGTTTAAGTGTTGTGGAGTCGAGAACAAATAGTGGAGGGAATATTTGGCAGAGTAGGAATAAGGATACCAAGACTCCAGATACCCAATATATGGATTTAAGTGGTTTTGAGTAGTCAAACGAATTATTTTTGATTGTTGCCATAGTGTATTATGCTATTTTGATATTTGTTTATGCAAAAATACACAAAAACTTAATATTCTCTTTCAAAATATTAGCATGATTTCTTTTATTAAAAAAAATAATGTACTTTTGTAAGCTTAAGAATCAAATATTTTTTTATTTACTAAAAGCAATAAATAATCATGAAAAAAACAATTAGTGCATTTTTTATAATGGTTGTAGTTAGTTTATTCGGCTTCCAATCATTCGCGCAACAAGGACAGTTTAGAGGTATTGTGAAATATGCCTTGACTTGGGAAGGTGAAGTTCCTCAAGGTGCTCCAACATCATTTGAAATGAAGGTTTATGATAACAAAACTACCTATGATGATATGTTTGCAGGTTGTAAGGTTATTACAAATGCAGAAAATAAAACAACTTATTCTATGTTCGATTTTTCTCAAGTACCTGTTGAAGGTGTAACAGGGAAATGGTATATCAAATCAAAATTAGAGGATAAAGACTTTGCTAATATTACTTATGAACCTACTTCTGAGACAAAGGAAATTGCAGGAAGAAAAGTGAAGAAGGTAAATGTTACAATGAAGAGTGATGATGGTAAAGAGGAAAAAGAAGTTATTTGGGTTAGTGAAGATTTCGGCCCAACAATGGATTTAAGGTCTTATCCTGGTTTAAAGGCTATGGCTTTTGAATTCCCTGTTGATTTACAAAAATTTAAAGTTACCTTCAAGGTTTCTGAGATTATTGAAGGTAAGGTTAAAGAAGCGGATTTGCTTTTACCTGTTGGATTTGAAGAAGTAACTGCTGAAGAGTTTAAAGAAATTATCAATATTCTTGTGGAATTGAATAAAGGTGCTTCAGACGATATTTAATTCTTAAGCAAATAAATAGTGAAAAAGGGTACGAAGAAAAATTCAGAATCGGATAATTATAAGAAGGATGTGAAAGCTAAGGTTTCATCGGATGAGAAACCTTTGGCAATGATTAGCTCTACTGTTCATAGTGAGGTTTTCATTAGGGTTATTGGAACCTTCATCGTTCTTTTGTCTGTTTTTTTGTTGTTTTCCTTCGTGTCTTTTTTTATTACTTGGGTGTTTGATTACGATATTATCAAATCCTCAACTCCTTTAGAACTTATCAAAGGGGATAAAAATATTCAAAACTGGGGAGGTGCAATAGGTGCCTTTCTCTCTTATATATTCATTGCTTGCACATTCGGTGTTGCATCTTTTGGGTATATATATCTTTTCTTTATCATTGGACTTAGACTTTTCTATGTCAATATCAATAAATTCTCAAAGCATATTATTGCAACCATAGTTATTATGCTATGGCTTTCGTCAATTATTGGTTATTTTGTCTACTTCTTAGAACTCGAACAATATCAAGAGATGGCAGGAATTGTTGGTATTGCAGTGAACTCTTGGCTTCATGGTTTTGCAGGTAAGATTGGCTCGGCAATAGTTCTACTTTTCTTTACAATTATTCTCCCAATGGTTCTTTTTGGTGCTAAATATTCATTCGTAGGAAGGATATTTGCTAAAAGAGAGAAAAAACAACCTTTGGAAGATATCCCTCAACCAAAAAATGAGGATATACCTTCGGATATTAATGCTGAGATTAAGGTTGAAGATACTCCTAAGGCTAAGAATTCTCCTGTTTTAAGAAAAGACATTCCTATTCAGCCTTTAGATATTATTAAAGCTCCTTCGAAAAATCAAGATGGTTTAACCGATGAGGAACAAGCTCAATTGCTAGAATTTGAGATTAAAAGAGCAGATGTAATATTTAATGAGTCAAAACCTCATTTAGAATCTCATAGTGTTGAAAATGCTTTTCATGAAGTTTTAAGGCAGGTAAAAGAGGAAAAAGTTGAAATTAAAGAGAAAGAGATTGAGTTCGAAATTGATACTAAACATGAGATAATTATACCTCCTACTGAAGAGGAAGAGGAGGATGAATTTATTTTGGAATCTGAGATTAAAAGAAATTCAATAGATGTCCCATTCGACCCAAGGGCTGATTTGCCATCTTATCAGTTTCCTACTACAGATTTTCTAATAAATTACGAGGAGAGAAATCAAGAGGTAAAACAAGAGGAGTTGGTAGCCAATAAGAATAGAATTGTAGAGACTCTTAAGAATTATAATATTGATATTTCAAAGATTGTTGCCTCACCAGGTCCAACTGTTACTCTTTATGAGATTGTTCCTGCTCCAGGGATTAGAATATCTAAGATTAAGAATCTTGAAGATGATATTGCGCTAAGTTTAGCTGCTTTGGGTATTCGTATTATTGCTCCTATTCCAGGTAGAGGTACAATAGGTATTGAAGTTCCTAATCAAAATCCTCAGATTGTCTCTATGCGTTCTATGCTTAATTCTCCTGAGTTTAAAAATTCTAAATTCGATTTACCTATTGCTTTAGGAAGAACAATTTCTAATGAACCATATGTTGCTGACTTAGCTAAGATGCCACATCTTCTAATGGCAGGAGCAACAGGACAAGGAAAATCTGTGGGACTAAATGCAATCATTTCCTCATTATTATATAGAAAGCACCCATCTGAGCTTAAATTTGTGATGGTTGACCCTAAGAAGGTTGAACTTTCATTATATACCAAGATTGAAAGACATTTCTTGGCTAAGCTTCCTGATGCAGAGGATGCTATTATTACTGATACTCGTAAGGTTGTTCGTACTCTTAACTCTCTTTGTATTGAGATGGACCAAAGATATGACCTCCTTAAGAATGCTCAAGTAAAGAATATAAAAGAGTATAATCCTAAGTTTATTTCAAGAAGGCTTAATCCAGAGAATGGTCATAGATATTTACCATATATTGTTTTGGTAATTGATGAGTTTGCCGACCTTATTATGACCGCAGGTAAAGAGGTTGAAATGCCTATTGCTCGTTTGGCTCAGCTTGCTCGTGCTGTTGGAATACATCTTATTATAGCAACTCAAAGACCTTCGGTTAATATTATAACTGGTACTATTAAGGCTAATTTCCCTGCTAGGGTAGCCTTTCGTGTTACATCTAAGATTGATTCAAGAACTATTTTGGATATGGGTGGTGCAGACCAGTTGATAGGTAGGGGAGATATGCTTCTTTCTACTGGAAATGATATTATTCGTCTTCAATGTGCTCTTATAGATACTGAGGAGATTGAACAAGTTGCAGAATTTATTGGTTCTCAAAGAGGGTATCCAGAGACCTTTCTTTTGCCAGAATATATTGATGAGAATTCTGAACCGAGTAAAGAATTTGACCCTAAACAAATCGATGAGAAGTTTGCAGAGGCTGCTAGGATTATTGTGGCTCTTCAACATGGTTCTACTTCTATTATCCAAAGAAAACTTTCTCTGGGTTATAATCGTGCAGGTAGGATTATTGATCAATTAGAGGCTGCGGGTATTGTTGGGCCTTTTGAAGGATCAAAGGCTAGGGAAGTAAAGGTTAAGACCGAGGTAGAACTTGAGGAAATTCTAAGAGAATATCTCGGATAATTTTTCGTTATTATTAAATATATTAATTTGATTAAATGAAAAGACTAATTGTATTATATACTATTCTATTAATGTTTTCTCCAATATTTGCTCAAAGGGAGATTAATAATGGGGTTGTTGTAGATAAACAAGCCGAAGGGATTATTTCAAAGACTTCCTCAAAACTGAAGTCTGAGTCTCCAATTAGTATTGATTTCTCTCTTTCTACAAAAGAAAATAGAAAATCTTCTTCAGAAAAGGGTAGTCTTACCTTTAATAGTAATAAATATTTTGCCTCTTTTATAGATAATAAGGTTTATTGTGATGGTAAGAGTGTTTGGATTTACAATAAGGATACAAAAGAGGTTACTATTAATAATGTAGATAATTCAGAGAATGATATATTAAATATCTCAAAGTTTGTGTCTGATGCTAATAAGAATTATAGGGCTAAGCTTATTAGACAAGAGAAAGGAAATTATGTTATAGATTTACTACCAAAGAAAAAGTCTGATATTTCTAAGGTTAGATTATTGATAAATAAACAAAGTTCTAGAATAAATGAAATGTCCTTAAGTTATAAGTCAGGTAATACATATATATATAAGATTACAAGTTACAAAGTCAAGGTCAAGACCGTTGATACTGATTTTGTTTTTCAGAAAAAGAATTTTCCTAATGCAACTATAGTAGACTTAAGATAGTGATTTATGATTTTGGACTCTTTTTTAACTCAGGATGTCTTCCTCCTCTACGGTATATGTTAAACCAGTACTTTTCATCAAGGTTTGAAACCATCACACCCTTTGAACTTGATGTGTGAATAAATTGATTATCTTTTAAATATATTCCTACGTGATTTACTGAACCTTTCTTCCCATTAAAAAATATTAGGTCGCCTTCTTTTAATTCTTTTTTGTCTTCTATAGGCTGGACAACTAATTCCATGTCTTGAGAGCGACGAGGAAGAGTTATCCCATATACTTCTTTGTATACATTATAAACAAAACCACTGCAATCTATTCCATCTTTATCTATTCCTCCCATTTTATGAGGTACTCCTATCCATTCTTCGCAGTATTTTGTGAGCTCAGATTTATATTTGTCTTCTATTTTGTTATCTTTGTTACGAGTTATATTTGCCCTATTCCTATTTTTAACTGCTTTCTTTGTCGAAGAACAACTTGTAAATATGAATAAGGCAACTATAAATAATATTAAATAATTTACTCTCATCTACTTTTTGATTTCAATACTCTTATTGTTTCTATACATTCAATTAAGGCGTCTTCCCAATAAGGAATTTCTATATTGAGGAACTCTTTAATATCCGTTTTATCCAAAACACTATATGATGGTCTTGGTGCTGGTGTTGGATACTGTGTGCTTAGTATTGGGTTAATCTTGCAATCAAGCTTGCTTAAACTCATTATCTTTCGTGCAAAATCATACCAACTACATACTCCTTCGTTTGAGAAATGAAATATCCTTTTTGTATCTTCTTGTATATGCTCTAGTGATGTAATTATTGTTTTTGCTAAATCTCTTGCAAAAGTTGGTGTCCCTACTTGGTCATATACAACATTTAGTGTTTCTTTTTCTGAGCCTAAACGAAGCATTGTATTTAAAAAGTTATTTCCAAATTCAGAGTATAACCAAGATGTTCGTATTATAATGAAGCCTGAGGAACAATATTTGATAATATTTTTCTCTCCTTCAAGTTTGGTTAATCCATAGATTGAATTTGGTAAAGTATTATCTGATGGTTTTAATGGTGTATTCTTTTTTCCATCAAAAACATAGTCTGTTGAAATGTGTATTAGTTTTATGCCCCTTTTTGAGGCTTGGATAGAAAGAAATTTTGGTGCTTGTGTGTTTAATAGACAAGCTAAGTCTTTATCGCTTTCAGCTTTGTCTACAGCTGTGTAGGCTGCACAGTTTATTATTGCATAATACTTGTCTTTGTCAAGAAATTCTGATACCTTTTCTTCGGATGTTATATCTAATTCTTGAACATCTGTAAAAATAAGTTTAAAATTAGCATTAAATTTAGATAATGATTTTAACGATGAACCTAACTGCCCATTTCCTCCTGTTACTAATATCTTTTTCATTTTGTGCCTATACCTTCGTAGTAAAACCCTAATTCGTTCATTTCTTTAGAATCATAAATATTTCTACCATCTAATAGAACTAATTTATTCATCGAGTTAATAATTTTCTTCCAATCTGGAACTCTAAATTCTTTCCATTCAGTTAATAATAATAGTGCGTCGGAGTTTTCTATAGTAGAATATGCATCATCGCAGTAGGTGATGTCTAAATTTGGTAATTTTCTTTTTGTTTCTTCAATTGAAATTGGGTCATATGCTCTAATATTACAGCCTTCTTTTGAAAGTGCATCTAGAATATATAATGAAGGTGCTTCTCGCATATCGTCTGTTTCTGGTTTGAAGGATAAGCCCCATATTGCGATAGTCTTTCCTTTCAAATCCGGATATATTATTTTAAGCTTTTTGAATATTACAAGTTTTTGTAAGTCATTTGCATCTTCTGCGGCTTTTACAACTTTTAGTTCAACATCATATTCTAGACCTGTTTGGTATAGTGCTTTTACATCTTTTGGAAAACAACTCCCTCCATATCCAACTCCACTGTAAAGAAACTTACTTCCAATTCTTGGGTCTGAACCAATTCCTTTTCTAACCATATTTACATCAGCTCCAACTTTTTCACATAGGTTAGCGACCTCGTTCATAAAGCTAATTCTTACTGCTAGCATGGCGTTGGCTGCATATTTAGTCATTTCTGCTGATGGAACATCCATATAAATTACATTATGCCCGTTAAGAGTAAATGGTTTATACAGTTTATTCATTATATCCATGGCTTTTTGGCTTTCAACACCTACAACTATTCTGTCTGGAGAAAGAAAGTCCTTAACTGCATTTCCTTCTTTTAAAAATTCAGGATTTGATGCAACATCGAATTCAATATTTACGCCTCTTTTGTCTAGTTCTTCTTGTATTGCTTGTCTAACTCTTTGTGCTGTACCTACAGGTACTGTACTTTTTGTTACAACGAGGCAGTATTGATTCATATGCTTACCTATTGTTTTTGCTACTTCTAAAACATATTTTAAATCAGCAGAGCCATCTTCATCAGGAGGTGTGCCAACAGCTGAGAATATTACATCAACTCCTTCAATGCATTCGGATAAATTAGTAGAAAACTGCAATCTATTTTTTGCAATGTTTTTGTCTATTAGTTCATCTAATCCTGGTTCGTATATTGGAGATATTCCTTTTTTTAAATTTTCTATCTTGTTTTTATCAACGTCTACACAAGTAACATCTATTCCCATTTCAGCGAAACAAGTGCCTGTTACTAAGCCAACATATCCTGTACCAACTATTGTAGTTCTCATTTTTTATGATTTTTGTATTTTGTATTAATTATTAATTGCAAAGGTAAAAAAAATGATTGAATCGTATATTATAATATATAAAAATAGATGAGTCTTTTCCTTTGGATTTTACTCATCTATTTTTTAAGCCAATTATTCTCTTGTTTTATTCTTCAGAGAATTCATCTTTACCAACTCCGCATAATGGGCATACCCAATCATCTGGTAAATCTTCAAAGCTAACTACAGGGTTGATTCCATTATCAACATCTCCCACTTGTGGATCATATACATAACCACATACATCACATACGAATTTTTTGTTTTCCATAATTTTATTTTTTGGTTATTAGTAATACTAACTATACTTATCAACAAATATTATTGTTTCGTAATCAGATTATTCGTTTTTGATAGAGTATAACTAGGATGCAAATATAACATTTTTCTTTATTAATTGTTTATGATTCACAAAAAGTTGTTGAAAAGTTTGTTTGTAAAGTTTATTTTTGTAATTTTGCAATCCCAAAAAGTGTGATAACGTTTCTTTATGGTGTCGTTTTTATTACTGATTCTTAGTAATAATTGGGTTGGACGCCAATAGAATTTAATCAAAAAAACCCAATGGCTAGGGTTGAATTAGAGCGTTTCTTTTTGGATTATTAAAATATTCAATTGATTTGTAGGGAGTTTTTCTTACAAGTTGTTGTATATAATAAATAATAGTATTACCTTTGCAACCCGTTTTTAGCAAGGAAAAAAGTTTAAAAGATATAATTAATTTTAGAATTAAGTATGCCAACAATTCAACAATTAGTTCGTAAAGGACGTAAAAAAATGGTGGATAAAAGCAAATCACCAGCTTTAGATTCATGTCCTCAACGTCGTGGAGTTTGTACTAGAGTTTATACAACTACTCCAAAAAAACCTAACTCAGCAATGAGAAAAGTTGCAAGAGTTCGTTTAACTAACCAAAAAGAAGTTAACGCTTATATACCAGGTGAAGGTCATAACTTACAAGAACACTCAATCGTTATGATTAGAGGTGGTCGTGTTAAGGACTTACCAGGTGTACGTTATCATATCATTCGTGGTGCATTAGATACTGCAGGTGTAGATGGTAGAAAGCAAAGACGTTCTAAGTATGGAACAAAACGTCCTAAAGACGCAAAAAAATAAATTAGTTAAATAAGTATTAAAAATATAGCTTGACTATACAATGAGAAAAGCAAGACCAAAGAAGAGGATTATTCTTCCAGATCCAAAGTTTAACGATACATTGGTTACAAAGTTCGTTAATAATATTATGTTGCAAGGGAAGAAAACAATTGCTTATAATATCTTTTACGAAGCAATAGATGTTGTTAGTGAGAGAACAAGTGAAAATGGTTTAGAGATTTGGAAAAAGGCATTAGTAAATGTTACTCCTAACGTTGAAGTACGTAGCCGTAGAATTGGTGGTGCAACATTCCAAATTCCATCTGAAATTCGCCAAGAAAGAAAACAATCAATGGGAATGAAAAACCTAATTGGTTATTCTCGTAAACGTAACGAAAAAACAATGGCTTTACGTTTAGCTGGAGAAATTATTGCAGCTTCTAAAGAAGAAGGTTCTGCATATAAGAAGAAAGAAGATATTCATAGAATGGCAGAAGCTAACAAAGCATTCTCGCATTTTAGATTCTAATAGTTTTATTAGAATATTATAGATTAGGAAAATGGCAGATTTAAAGTTAACAAGAAATATTGGAATTATGGCTCATATTGACGCCGGTAAAACTACAACTACCGAGCGTATACTGTTTTTTACAGGAAAGAGTCATAAGATAGGAGAAACGCACGAAGGTTCTGCAACAATGGACTGGATGGCTCAAGAGCAAGAACGTGGTATTACTATCACTTCTGCAGCAACTACTGTATTTTGGAATTATAATAATGATCAATATAAGATCAATATTATTGATACTCCAGGTCACGTTGACTTTACAGTAGAAGTTGAGCGTTCATTACGTGTTTTAGATGGAGCTGTTGCTCTGTTTTGTGCTGTTGGTGGTGTTGAACCTCAATCAGAAACTGTTTGGCGTCAAGCGGACAAGTATAGCGTGCCACGTATAGGATTCATTAATAAAATGGACAGAGCTGGGGCTGACTTTTTTAATGTGGTAAATCAGATTAGAGAACGTTTAGGTGCAGTCCCTGTTCCTTTACAAATCCCTATTGGACAAGAAGACATGTTCAAGGGAGTTATTGATTTGATTTCAAATAAGGCTCTATTGTATGATGATGCAACAAATGGCACAACATATGTAGAGATACCTATGCCAGAAGATTTAAAAGAAATAGCTGCAAAATATAGAAAAGAACTTATTGAAGGTGTAGCAGAAGAGGATGATGAATTATTGATGCGTTATATGGATGATGAAAACTCTATCACTTATGAAGAGATTTTACATCATGTACGTAAGGCTACATGTGAAATGAGAATTACACCAATTTTATGTGGTGCTTCTTTCAAAAATAAAGGAATTCAAAACCTATTAGATGCAGTAGCCCAATTTCTTCCTAGCCCAATGGATGTTCCTGAAGTTGAAGGTTTAAATCCAAAAACAGATGAACCTGAAATCAGAAATGTAGATCCTAAGGCTCCATTTTCTGCTTTAGCATTTAAGATTGCAACTGATCCATATGTGGGAAGAATTTGTTTCTTCCGCGTTTATTCAGGTACTCTAGAATCCGGTTCTTACGTTTTCAATACTGCAACAGGAAAGAAAGAACGTATTTCACGTATTATGCAAATGCATGCAAATAAACAAAACCCAATGGACAGAATTGAGGCTGGCGATATTGGTGCTGCAGTTGGTTTTAAAGATATAAAAACAGGTAATACTCTTTGTGACGAAAATCATCCAATTGTATTGGAATCTATGACTTTCCCAGAACCAGTTATTTCTGTTGCTGTTGAACCTGCAAAACAAGCAGATGTTGATAAATTTAATGCTGGTTTATTAAAACTTGCAGAAGAGGACCCAACTTTAAGAATTTCTACTGATGAGGCTTCAGGTCAAACTATCATGCAAGGTATGGGTGAGTTACACTTGGATATCATTCTTGATCGTTTACGTAGAGAGTTTTCGGTAGATTGTAATCAAGGAGCTCCTCAGGTTGCTTATAAAGAAGCTATCACGGGAAGTTGTAATCATAGAGAAGTTTACAAAAAACAATCTGGTGGTCGTGGTAAATTTGCTGATATAGTTTTCAAACTTGAACCAGCTGATGAAGGAGTTAAAGGTCTTCAGTTTATTAATGAGGTTAAGGGTGGAAATGTACCAAAAGAATATATTCCGTCTATTGAAAAAGGATTCAAACTTGCAATGTCAAATGGTGTTTTAGGTGGTTATCCAGTAGAAAGTATGAAAGTAACTCTAACTGATGGTTCTTATCATGCTGTTGACTCGGATGCTTTGTCATTTGAACTATGTGCTAAGATTGCATTCAAAGAGGCTGCTAGAAAAGCAAAATCTGTTCTTATGGAACCTATCATGTCTGTAGAAGTTACTACTCCAGATGCATATCTTGGTGATGTAACAGGAGACTTAAATAGAAGAAGAGCTATTCTGGAAAGTATAAATGCTAAAATTGGTGTTCAAGCTGTAAGAGCAAAAGTTCCATTATCTCAAATGTTTGGGTACGTAACTTCTCTTAGAACTATTACTTCTGGTCGAGCAAATTCCACTATGGAATTTTCTCACTATTCAGAAGCTCCAAAAGATATAGCAGAAACAGTATTAAAAAAATAATATACTAATATAAAGACAAATAACGTGAGTCAAAGAATTAGAATTAAATTAAAGTCATACGATCACAATTTAGTAGACAAATCTGCTGAAAAGATCGTAAAAACTGTGAAATTGACTGGTGCTGTTGTAAATGGACCAATTCCACTTCCAACAAACAAGAGAATTTTTACAGTGAATCGTTCAACTTTCGTTAATAAGAAATCAAGAGAGCAATTTGAATTGAGTTCTTATAAGAGATTGTTGGATATTTATAGCACTTCAGCTAAAACTATAGATGCTTTAATGAAGTTAGAGCTTCCAAGTGGTGTTGAAGTAGAAATCAAAGTCTAATTATTAAAAAAATCAATTAGACAATCAGCCTATGCAGGGTGCATGCTGAATTTTATTAATAACAAATCACATTAAATGTCAGGTTTAATAGGAAAAAAAATTGGTATGACCAGTATTTACGATGCCTCCGGTAAACAACAACCGTGCACCGTTATTGAATGTGGTCCTTGTGTTGTGACACAAGTAAAAACCATTGAAGTAGATGGTTACTCTGCTATTCAATTAGCATTTGAGGACATGAAGGAAAAAAATTGTACTAAGCCAATGATTGGTCACTTTGCAAAAGCAAGTACAACTCCTAAAAGACATGTTTCTGAATTTACTCGTTTTGAAGAAGGTCATCAAAAGTCTTTTGGAGATGTTCTTACATGCGAACTTTTCGAAGAAGGTGAATTCGTAGATGTTGTTGGTACTTCAAAAGGTAAAGGTTTTCAAGGTGTTGTTAAACGTCATGGTTTTCATGGTGTAGGTGACAAAACTCACGGTCAACATGATAGATTACGTGCTCCGGGTTCAGTTGGTGCTTCTTCTTACCCTTCAAGAGTATTCAAGGGGTTAAGAATGGCTGGAAGAACAGGTGGAAAAAGAGTTAAAGTTCAAAATCTTCAAATTCTTAAAATCTTTGCTGAAAAGAATTTAGTTTTAGTTAAAGGGTCTGTCCCAGGTCCAAAGGGTTCAATTTTAAAACTTGAGAGATGGAATTAAGAGTTTATAATGTAAATGGTATAGACACTGGCAGAACAATTTCTGTGAGTGATTCTTTATTAGGAGTTGAACCAAACGATCACGCTATTTGGTTAGATGTTAAACAATATCTTGCAAATCAACGTCAAGGTACTCATAAAGCGAAAGAACGTTCTGAAGTTTCTGGTTCTACTAGAAAATTGAAACGTCAAAAGGGTACAGGCGGAGCAAGAGCAGGGGATATTAATAGTCCTACTATTGTAGGTGGTGGTAGAGCTTTTGGCCCAAGACCAAGAGATTACTACTTCAAACTAAATAAAAAAGTTAAACGTTTAGCTCGCGTTTCGGCTTTATCTTACAAAGTTAAAGAAGATGGTTTAATAGTTGTTGAAGATTTCAATTTTGAAGCTCCTAAGACAAAAAATATGCTAAAAGTATTAGCAGATTTGAAGTTAGCTGAAAAAAAATCATTATTTATATTGAATAATCAAGATAATTGTGTAATTTTGTCGGCTCGTAATCTCCCTAATGTTAGTGTAACTGACGCAAAATCAGTTAATACTTATCAGGTATTACGTGCAAACAATGTGATATTTTCTGAAACAGCATTAAAAGAGTTAGACACAATATTAGCTAATTCTTAATTTAGTAAGAATAATTAACATTTAACATATAAGTAAATGGAGATCATAGTAAAGCCGATTATTACAGAAAAAATGACTAAAACGAATGAGAAATTCTCGAATCGTTTTGGTTTTATTGTGGATAAACGTGCAAATAAAATAGAAATCAAAAAGGCTGTAGAGTCTTTGTATAACGTTAAGGTTGATAGAGTAAATACTATTAACTATGCTGGGAAAAATAAATCACGCTTTACTAAGGCTGGTTTTATCTCAGGTAAAACATCTGCATTTAAGAAAGCTATCGTGATGTTAGCAGCAGGTGAAACAATAGATTTTTTTAGCAATATTTAATAAAGAGAGATGGCTTTAAAAAAATTCAGACCAACAACACCAGGACAACGATTTAAAGTTGCTAGTACTTTTGAAGAAATTACAGCTTCTAAACCTGAGAAGAGTTTAGTTTTTGGGATAAGCAAAAGTGGAGGAAGAAATAATCAAGGAAAAATGACTATGCGCTACATAGGTGGTGGTCATAAGAAGTTGTATCGTTTAATCGATTTCCGCAGAGATAAAGATAATATTCCAGCTGTTGTGAAAACAATAGAATATGATCCAAATAGAACTGCTCGAATAGCTCTAATTTGCTATGCAGACGGAGAAAAACGTTACATCGTTAGTCCTCATGGATTAAAAGTTGGTCAGACAGTAATGTCAGGTATCGGAGTTGCCCCGGAAATAGGTAATACTTTGTTATTAAGTGAAATTCCATTTGGTACAGTGATTCATAATATTGAATTACGTCCAGGACAAGGCGCAAAAATGGCACGTAGTGCAGGTTCTTATGCTCAATTAATGTCTCGTGATGGTAAGTATGCAATAGTTAGAATGCCTTCTGGTGAAACAAGAATGATTCTTCAGGCTTGTAGAGCAACAGTGGGTATGGTTTCTAATATTGAACATAGCTTAGAAGTTTCAGGAAAGGCAGGTAGATCACGTTGGTTAGGAAGAAGACCACGTACCAGAGGTGTAGTAATGAACCCTGTCGATCACCCAATGGGTGGAGGTGAAGGTCGTGCTACTGGGGGTCAACCACGTTCAAGAAATGGTATTCCTTCTAGAGGTTATAAAACTAGAGCTCCAAAAAAACATTCTAGTAAATATATAATTGAAAGACGTAAGAAATAATTTAAATCATAGATAGAGATGAGTCGTTCATTAAAAAAAGGACCTTATATTCATTATAAGTTAGAAAAAAGAGTTTTAGATGCACAAGAGCAAAATAAAAAGACTACTATAAAGACTTGGTCAAGAGCTTCTATGATTTCACCTGATTTCGTAGGTCAAACAATTGCTGTGCATAATGGAAATAAGTTTATTCCTGTTTATGTAACTGAAAACATGGTAGGACATAAACTTGGAGAGTTCGCTCCTACAAGAAATTTCCGTGGTCATGCTGGACAGAAAGATAAAGGTAAGAAATAATAAAATTCGCCGATAAAATGGGATCAAGAAAACATAATAGTGCTGAGGCACGTAAAGAAGCTAATAAGTCTCTTTATATTGCAAAGTTAAATAATAATCCTACTTCTCCTCGAAAAACAAGATTAATGGCTGATGCTATTAGAGGAGTTGAGGTAAATAAGGCTTTAGGTATTTTGCAATTTAGCCAAAGAGAATCCGCACCTAAATTACGTAAGTTATTACTTTCAGCTATTGCTAATTGGCAAAATAAAAATGAGGGTAAAAGAATTGAGGATAGCGCATTATATGTAAAACAGATAAATGTAGATGGTGGAAGACAATTAAAAAGACTTCGCACTGCTCCTCAAGGACGTGGATACAGAATAAAGAAACGTTCTAATCACGTGACTCTAATTTTAGGCAGCAAAGTAGAGGAAAAAAATGCTGCTACAGCAAATGTAATTGCTGAAAATTAATAATTTGTATAATAGTAAATGATATAATCAGGATGGGACAAAAAACAAATCCAATAGGCATGAGATTAGGAATCATCAGAGGATGGGATTCTAATTGGTATGGCGGAAAAAGGTTTGACGCAAAACTGGTTGAAGACGATAAGATAAGAAAATATCTTAATGCTCGTCTTTCAAAAGCTGGTATTTCTAAGATTTACATCGAAAGAACTTTAAAACTAGTTACAGTTACGATCAATACTGCTAGACCAGGCCTTATCATAGGAAAAGCTGGACAAGAAGTTGATAAGCTAAAGGAAGAATTAAAAAAACTTACTGCAAAGGAAGTTCAAATAAACATTTCTGAAGTTAAACGTCCAGAATTAGATGCTGTTTTAGTTGCAGCTACTGTTGCTAAACAAATCGAAGGTCGTGTTTCTTATCGTAGAGCAATTAAAACTGCAATAACATCTACAATGAGAGTTGGTGCAGAAGGAATTAAAGTTTCAGTGTCAGGTCGTATTGGCGGAGCTGAAATGGCAAGAAGTGAACATTATAAAGAAGGTAGAACTCCTTTACACACATTAAGAGCAGATATTGATTATGCTCAAGCAGAAGCTCACACTACATACGGACGTATTGGAGTAAAGGTGTGGATATGTAAAGGTATTGTTTATGGTAAACGTGAACTAGTTCCTTCTACTGTTGGCGGAAATTTAAAGGAAGGTCGTGGTGGTGCTCAACGTCCAACTGGATCAAATCAACGCCCTCGTAGAAAAAAATAATAGATTAGTTAACAAGTCAAATATTGTACGATAATGTTACAACCTAGAAAGACAAAATTTAGAAAACAACAGAAAGGCAGAATAAAGGGTCTTGCTCATCGTGGACATGAGTTAGCTTTTGGTACATTTGGAATAAAATCAATGGAAACATGTTTTATGACAGGTCGTCAAATTGAAGCAGCTCGTCAAGCAGTAACTCGTTACATGAAGCGTGAAGGACAAATCTGGATTCGTGTTTTCCCTGATAAGCCGATTACTAAAAAACCTAATGAGGTTCGTATGGGTAAAGGTAAGGGAGCTCCAGAATATTTTGTAGCAAGAATAATGCCAGGAACAATGTTATTTGAAGCAGAAGGTGTTCCTATTGAAATTGCAAAAGAAGCTATGCGTTTAGCAGCTCAAAAATTACCAGTAACAACAAAGTTTGTGGTAAGAAGAGATTACGTTGAAGAGGCATAAAATATTGAGAGATGAAAAACAATGTAATAAAAGAACTTTCTGACGCAGAATTGCAAGAAAGATTAACTGTAGAGAAATTACAGTTGAACAAGATGAAAATTAATCATGCCGTTACTCCTCTAGAGAACCCTAATGTTATTAAGGAATCAAGAAGAGGTATCGCACGAATAATGACAGAATTAAGAAATAGAGATATAAAATCTAACTCTGTTGATAATAAATAATTACCTAAACTTATCAAAAAATGGAAAGAAATTTAAGAAAAGAAAGAATAGGTACTGTTATTAGTAACAAAATGGATAAATCTATTCGTGTGATCGTTGAACGTAAAGTTAAACATCCAAAATACGAAAAATTCGTAAAGAAAAGTTCCAAATTTATGGCTCATGACGAAAATAATGAATGCAATATCGGTGATACTGTAAAAATTATGGAAACAAGACCATTGAGTAAAAATAAATGTTGGAGATTAGTTGAAATTTTAGAAAGAGCTAAATAACATGATACAACAAGAATCAAGATTAATTGTTGCCGATAACAGTGGAGCGAAAAGTGCTCTTTGTATTCGTGTTCTAGGTGGAACTAAAAGAAGATATGCATCATTAGGAGATAAGATTGTTATTTCTGTTAAGGATGCAATTCCTTCTGGAAATGTCAAAAAAGGCATTGTTTCTAAAGCTGTTGTTGTTAGAACAAAAAAAGAAGTTAGACGTCAAGATGGATCTTATATCCGCTTTGATGATAATGCTTGTGTTCTTTTGAATAGCAATGATGAAATGAGAGGAACACGTATTTTTGGACCAGTTGCGAGAGAGTTGCGTGAAAAACAATTTATGAAAATAGTTTCACTAGCTCCAGAAGTATTATAAAAGCAAAAAAATATTATAGATATGAAATTGCACATTAAAAAAGGTGATATTGTTAAGGTCATGGCAGGAGACTCTAAAGGTTCTACTGGAAGAGTGCTTGTTGTTTATCCGTCTAAGTGCCGAGCAATAGTTGAAGGAGTAAATAAGGTTAAGAAACATTCAAAACCAAGTCCAAAGAATACTCAAGGCGGAATTATTGAAAAAGAGGCATCAATCCATATTTCAAATCTAATGGTAGTAGATTCTAAAGGGAATACAACTCGAATTGGAAGAAAATTGGATGAAAAAACTAGCAAATTAGTTCGTTATTCAAAAAAATCAGGGGAGGTGATTAAGTAATGTCATATGTACCAAGATTAAAGCAGAAATATCAAGAAGAGATAGTTTCTGCACTTATAAAAGAGTTTGATTACAAAACAGTAATGCAGGTTCCTCGTTTGTTAAAGATATCTTTAAACCAAGGTTTAGGCAAGACAGCTATTACAGATAAAAAAGTTATTGATCAAGGTATTGAAGAAATGACTACTATTTCTGGACAAAGAGCAGTCTCCACTAAATCTAAAAAGGATATTTCTAATTTCAAGTTAAGAAAAGGAATGCCTATTGGTGTTAGAGTTACTCTAAGAGGGGAAAAAATGTATGAATTTCTTGATAGACTAATCTCAGCTTCTATACCTCGTATCAGAGATTTTCGAGGTATAAATGATAAAGGATTTGACGGAAGAGGCAATTTTTCTTTTGGTATTACAGAACAAATAATCTTTCCTGAAATTGATATTGATAAAATATCTAAAATTCAAGGGATGGATATCACATTTGTAACATCAGCAACTACAGATAAAGAAGCATTATCTTTGTTGAAAGCGTTTGGATTTCCTTTTAAAAATCAAAACAATTAATAGTCATGGCAAAAGAATCAATCAAAGCTAGAGAACGCAAAAGAGAAAAAATGGTTGCTAAATATGCTGCTAAAAGAGCTGCATTATTAGAAGCTGGAGATTATGAAGGTCTTCAAAAATTACCTAAGAACGCTTCACCTGTTAGATTACATAATAGATGCCAATTAACAGGTCGACCAAAAGGATATATGAGACAATTTGGAATTTCTCGTATTAATTTTAGAGAGATGGCTTTATCAGGCTTAATTCCTGGTGTTAAGAAAGCAAGTTGGTAGTAATAAAGTCAATGCAAAATAAATAAATAAATAGAGATGGTAACAGATCCAATTGCAGATTATTTGACTCGCATAAGAAATGCATCATTAGCAAAGCATAGAGTTGTTGAAATTCCGGCTTCAAAAATGAAAAAAGAAATCACAAAAATTCTTTTTGATAAAGGATATATTTTAAATTATAAGTTTGAGGAAGAAGTATTTCCTCAAATGATAAAGATAGCTTTAAAATATCATCATGCAACTAAAGAGGCAGCGATGTCGACTTTAACAAGAGTTAGTAGTCCAGGTTTAAGAAAATATGTTGGTGCAGAAAAACTACCACGTGTATTAAATGGTTTAGGTGTTGCAATTATTTCAACTTCTAAAGGTTTGATGACAGATAAAGAAGCTAGAGCTTTAAATATTGGTGGTGAAGTTATCTGTTATATTAGCTAATAAATAAGAGGAGATATATAGATGTCAAGAATAGGTAAATTACCGATAAGCCTTCCAAAAGGAGTAGAAGTATCAGTCAATGACAACAATGTTGTGACAGTGAAAGGACCTCTTGGAACTTTAACTCAAAATGTAGACCCTTGTGTTTCATTAAATATTGAAGAAAATTTAATGACATTAACAAGAGAATCTGATCAAAAACGTCATAAAGCGATGCATGGTCTTTATAGATCATTGTTATTTAATATGGTTAAAGGCGTTTCTGAAGGATTTAAGACAGTACAAGAAGTTATTGGAGTTGGTTATAAAGCTCAAGCTAACGGTCAAGTATTAGAGTTATCATTAGGGTATTCACATAATATCTTTTTTGAATTACCTAATGAAATAAAGTTGGAAACAATCACAGAGAAAGGGAAAAACCCATTGATTATCATGAATTGTTATGATAAACAACTTATAGGTCAAGTTGCAGCAAAGATTCGTTCTTTACGCAAACCAGAGCCTTATAAAGGAAAAGGTATTCGCTTCCAAGGTGAAGTTATCCGTAGAAAAGCTGGTAAGGCGGCTGCTAAGTAATTTCGTGAATAATATAATCCGAAAAATAGGATGGCAAATAATAAAGAAATAAGAAGAGTAAAATTGAAAATGAGGATTCGTAAAAGAATTAGCGGATGTGCTACTAGACCTCGTTTAACAGTTTTCAGAAGCAATAGTGAAATATATGCTCAATTAATAGATGATGTAAAAGGTGTAACTTTAGTTTCAGCATCTTCTATGGAGAAAGCATTTAATAAAACTGGTTCAAAGACAGAAATAGCAATCTCTGTTGGCAAACTTGTTGCTGAACGTGCATTATCAATTGGTATTGATTCTGTAGTATTTGATAGAAATGGTTATTTATACCATGGAAGAGTAAAATCATTAGCTGACTCAGCAAGAGAAGGTGGCTTAAAATTCTAAATGAGATATGGCAGACGTAAATGTAAAAAGAGTAAAATCAAGCGAGATTGAATTTAAAGATCGTCTTGTAAGTATCAATAGAGTTACAAAAGTAACTAAAGGAGGTCGAACTTTTAGCTTTTCTGCAATTGTTGTGGTAGGAGATGAAAATGGTGTAGTTGGTTATGGTTTAGGTAAAGCTAAGGAAGTAGCAGCTGCTATTGCTAAAGGAGTTGATGATGCTAAGAAAAATTTAATCAAAGTACCTGTTTTAAAAGGAACAGTACCTCACGAACAATATGGTAAATATAGTGGAGCAAGAGTTTTTCTTAAACCTGCAGCTCCAGGAACTGGTGTAATTGCTGGTGGTGCTATGCGTGCTGTTTTGGAAAGTGTTGGTGTTAAAGATGTGTTAGCAAAATCGAAAGGATCTTCAAATCCACATAGTGTTGTTAAAGCTACAATCAATGCATTAATTCAAATGAGAGATCCTTATACAATTGCGAAATTGAGAGGTATTGAAATGGATAGAGTTTTTAACGGATAATAATTTAGTGCAATGAAAGTAAAAGTAACACAGATTAAAAGTGGGATTGGAAGAACACTTCGTCAAAAACAAACTTTGGCTTCTTTAGGTTTGACAAAAATGAATCAAACAAGAGAGCATGAAATGACTCCTCAAATAAAAGGAATGATCAATAAGGTTAGTCATTTAATCAAAGTTGAAGAAATTTAATAAGTAATAAATTCTTTTAAAACGAATAATCATGGATTTAAGTAATCTTAAACCTGCAGAAGGATCAACAAAAAACCGTAAGAGAATAGGTAGAGGTCAAGGCTCTGGTAGAGGAGGTACATCGACTCGTGGACATAAAGGGGCAAAATCTAGATCAGGATATTCTCGTAAGCTTGGTTTTGAAGGAGGTCAAATGCCTTTATATAGGCGACTACCAAAATTTGGTTTCAAAAATATTAATAGAGTTGAATTCGATGCTATTAATATAGACGTACTAAATACTTTGGCTGAAGAAAAGCAAATTACAGATATTACAATCGAAGTATTAAAACAAAATGGTTTAATCTCTGGAAAAGAAAAAGTAAAAATTCTAGGAAGAGGTGAATTAAACGCTAAGATAAATGTAACTGCAGATGCCTTTTCTGAAACAGCTAAGGCTGCAATTGAGGCAAAAGGTGGTGTTGCAACAATAATCTAATTTTGAATAATGAAAAGATTTATCAATACTCTAAAAAATATCTGGAACATTAAGGAACTTAGAACGAGAATACTCTATACTTTAGCGTTAGTGCTAATTTATAGAGTAGGCTCATATATAGTTTTACCTGGTATTAATCCAAGTGACTTAACTGGTTTGCAAAATCAGACTAAAGAAGGTGTATTAGGTTTATTAAATATGTTCTCTGGTGGTGCATTTTCTAATGCATCAATTTTTGCCCTTGGTATTATGCCATATATTACTGCTTCTATTGTAATGCAGTTATTGACTATGGTTGTTCCTTTTTTCGCTAAAATGCAAAAAGAGGGTGAAAGTGGAAGAAATAAGATAAACCAAATGACAAGATTGCTAACCGTTATAGTTACAATTTTCCAAGCATTTGCTTATCTTGCCAACTTACGTTATCAATTAAATGGTGCTACAATATATAGCATAACAGGAAGTGATAGTCTTAATTTTTTAAATTGGACTTTACCTATTTCAATAATGTTGACTTGTGGAACGTTATTTGTAATGTGGTTAGGAGAAAGAATAACTGACAAAGGTATTGGTAATGGTATTTCATTATTAATTATGGTTGGTATTGTTGCTCGTTTACCTTTTTCATTATTTGCTGAATTTGCATCAAGAATGGAAGAACAAGGAGGCGGTTTAGTAATTTTCTTTGTTGAACTATTATTTCTACTTATTGTAATAATGTTGTGTATACTTTTGGTTCAAGGAACAAGAAGAGTTCCTGTTCAGTATGCTAAAAGAATTATTGGAAATAAACAATATGGTGGTGCTCGTCAGTACATACCTATAAAGGTCAATGCTGCCGGAGTAATGCCTATCATTTTTGCTCAAGCAATTATGTTTATACCTGTAGCAATTTTTGGATTTTCATCATCTGAAAATTTACAAGGAGTTCGTGCAGCTCTTTCTGATTTTACCGGTTTTTGGTACAATCTGATTTTTGCTATTGTAATTATTGCATTTACCTATTTTTATACGGCAATTGCAATAAACCCAAAGCAAATGTCTGATGATATGAAGAAAAATGGAGGTTTTATTCCAGGAATAAAACCAGGTAAAAGAACAGAAGAATTTTTTGATAGTGTATTGTCAAAAATTACACTACCAGGGTCAATATTTTTAGCATTCGTAGCAATAATGCCAGCTTTTGTAAGTATGTTTGGAGTTAATTCACAATTTTCACATTTTTACGGAGGCACATCTTTATTGATTTTAGTAGGTGTTGTTTTAGATACTTTACAACAAATAGAAAGTCATCTGCTGATGCGTCATTATGATGGTCTTACTAAATCAGGAAGAATAAAAGGAAGATCTCAGATGTAATTTGATGTTTGGAATCAAAATGATACAAATAAGAACAATTCAAGAGATTGAAGAAATAAAAAAAAGTGCACTACTTGTTGGTGAAACTTTAGCAGAAGTTGGTCGAAATATCAAACCTGGTATTTCGACTGCTATGCTAGATAAAATTGCAGAAGAATTTATTCTTGATAATAATGCAACACCAATTTTTAAAGGATATAATGGATTTCCATCCTCACTATGTATTTCTGTTAATGAAGTTGTAGTTCATGGAATTCCATCACAAAGAGAAATAAAAGAAGGAGATATTGTTTCAGTCGACTGTGGAACTTTACTTAAAGGTTGGGTAGGCGATTCTGCTTATACATTTGCTCTAAGTGGAGTTAAGGAGGAAGCTGTTAACCTTCTTAAGGTTACAAAGGAATCTTTGTTGCTAGGAATAGAAGAGTGTAAAATAGGTAAAAGAATAGGTGATCTGAGTTATACGATTCAATCTTATTGTGAACTAAATGGCTATGGAGTTGTTAGGGAGCTATGTGGACATGGAGTTGGAAGGAAATTACATGAAGAACCTGAAGTTCCGAATTTTGGGAAACAAGGAAGTGGATTAAAATTTAAGGAAGGAATGGTAATTGCGATTGAACCAATGATTACAATGGGAAATAGAGCAGTTGTATTTGAAAGAGATGGATGGACATGTAGGACTAAGGATTTTTCAATTTCTGCACATTTTGAACATGATATTGCAATAACTCAACAAGGACCTTTAGTTTTATCAAGTTTTGATTCAATCGAAAGAGCAATAGAAAATAATACCAATTTAGTAAAAATATAATATGGCAAAACAAGCATCTATACAATTAGACGGAATAGTAATTGAATCTTTAGGAAATGCAATGTTTAGAGTTGAACTGGAAAATGGTCACGTTATAATTGCACATATTTCTGGGAAGATGAGGATGCACTATATTAAAATTTTACCAGGCGACAAAGTTCAAGTAGAGATGTCACCCTATGATTTAACAAAAGGTAGAATATCTTATAGACATAAATAAAACAAGAATTTATTTCTTGATGAAGAAAATATTAATATAATAATAAATTACCGACATGAAAGTCAGAACATCAGTTAAGAAAAGATCTCCTGAGTGTATTGTGGTACGCAGAAAAGGAGTAGTTTATGTTATCAACAAAAAGAATCCTAGATTTAAACAAAGACAAGGATAATTAATAATCTAACAATATAAAAAGTTTATGGCAAGAATTGCAGGTATAGACTTACCTAAGAACAAAAGAGGAGTTATAGGTTTAACATACGTTTATGGAATAGGTAGAACCCTATCTTCTAAAATCTTAGCAAAAGCTGGGATTAGTGAAGATAAAAAAGTAAGCGAATGGAATGACGACGAACAAAATGCTATTCGTAATATCATCAATGATGAATACAAAGTTGAAGGTGCATTACGTTCTGAGGTTCAGATGAACATCAAGAGATTGATGGATATTGGATGTTACAGAGGTATTCGTCATCGTATAGGCTTACCATTACGTGGTCAAAGTACAAAGAATAATGCTCGTACACGTAAGGGTAGAAAGAAAACTGTTGCGAATAAGAAGAAGGCAACTAAGTAATAATTAATTTACAAAACAGATGCGGATTTTTTTTAATACTTTAGGAGCATCTGTATTTATGAACTTAAAAAGAGAATAAAAGAACATTATGGCAAAAAGTTCTAAACCAACGAAGAAAAGAGTAGTAAAAGTTGAACCTCAAGGAAAGGCTTTCATCTTTGCATCTTTCAATAATTGTATTATTTCGTTGACAAACAATGCAGGTCAAGTTATATCTTGGTCTTCTGCAGGTAAAATGGGTTTTAGAGGTTCCAAGAAAAACACTCCTTATGCTTCACAAATGGCAGCCGAAGATTGCTCAAAGAAAGCGTTTGATTTTGGTTTACGTAAAGTGAAAGTATTCGTAAAAGGACCAGGGGCAGGACGTGAGTCCGCTATCAGAGCTATTAATACTTGTGGAATAGAAGTATTGGAAATAACTGATGTAACTCCAATGCCACATAACGGATGTCGTCCTCCAAAGAGAAGACGTGTATAGTTAATTATTGTTTGATTAAAATAAAAAAAATATAAACTATGGCAAGATATACTGGTCCAAAAACCAAAATAGCAAGAAGATTTAAAGATCCAATTTTTGGTGCAGATAAATCATACGAGAAAAAAAATTACCCTCCTGGACAACACGGACAAACTAAACGTCGTGCAAAACAATCTGAGTATGGTATTCAGTTAATGGAAAAACAAAAAGCAAAATATACTTATGGGATTCTTGAAAAACAATTCCGTAATTTATTTGAAAAGGCATCTCACAAGGGAGGTATAACAGGTGAAGTATTACTTCAATTAATTGAATCTCGTCTAGATAATGTTGTGTACAGATTAGGATTTGCTCGTTCAAGAAATCAAGCACGTCAATTAGTTTCTCACCGTCACATTTTAGTTAATGGTGAATTAGTAAACATTCCTTCATATTTATTAAAAGCAGGAGATGTTATCTCTGTTCGTGAGAGATCTAAATCACTAGAAATTATTAATGATTCTATTTCAGGAAGAGTCAATACTTTTTCTTGGTTAGAATTTGATGGAGCAGCAATGAGTGGTAAATTCATGGCATATCCAGAGCGTTCTGATATTCCAGAAAATATCAAAGAACAGTTAATTGTCGAATTGTATTCTAAGTAAGATTTAAATAAAATAAACATGGCCATACTAGCTTTTCAGCAACCTGAAAAGGTTATAATGATCGAGTCGGATGAGTTTAACGGTAGTTTTGAATTTCGTCCACTAGAGCCTGGTTATGGAATGACAATAGGAAACGCATTACGTCGTATCCTATTGTCGTCCTTAGAAGGTTTTGCAATTACCTCTATTCGTATAGAAGGTGTTGAGCATGAATTTGCAACAATATCAGGGGTAGTTGAAGATATGACAGAAATAATTTTGAACCTTAAACAATTACGTTTCAAACGTCAGATTGAAACAGAAGAATGTGAAAAGGTTACATTTACTATCAGTGGAAAAAATGTATTCTGCGCAGGAGATATTAATAAACATTTAAACTATTTCCAAGTTCTAAATACTGATGTTGAAATATGTCACATGGAATCTAATGTTAGCTTAACAATAGAAATGAACATTGAAAAAGGTAGAGGTTATGTCCCTTCAGAGGAAAACAAGAAGCCTAATGATGTGCTTAATACTATTGCTTTAGATTCAATTCACACACCAATAAAGAATGTAAAATTTTCTGTTGAGAATTATCGTGTAGAACAAAAAACCGACTACGAAAAGTTAGTTTTAGATATTGTTACTGATGGTTCAATAACTCCAAAAGACGCATTGAAAGATGCAGCTACTATTCTTATTCAACACTTTATGCTTTTCTCTGATGAAAAAATAACTGTTCAAGCAGATGTTAAAGTTTTAACTGAAGAATTTGATGAAAATACATTGCATATTCGTCAATTGTTGAAGACAAAGTTAGTTGATATGGACCTATCGGTAAGAGCATTAAATTGCTTAAAATCTGCTGAGGTAGAAACATTAGGAGAACTTGTGTCTTTCAACAAAGCAGATCTATTGAAATTCCGTAACTTCGGAAGAAAATCATTAACTGAATTAGAAAACTTAGTTAAGTCTAAGAGTCTAGAATTTGGTATGAATATTGCGAAATATAAATTAGAAAAAGAATAAGAGAAATGAGACACGGTTGTAAAATAAATAAACTGTCAAGAACTCAGGCTCATAGAGCAGCTATGTTATCGAACATGGCTGCATCATTGATCTTGCATAAAAGAATAGAAACTACATTAGCTAAAGCTAGAGCTTTAAGAACTTATGTAGAACCTTTAATTACAAAGTCTAAAACTGATTCAACACACCAACGTCGTATTGTATTTAGTTATCTTCAAAATAAAGAAGCTGTTACTGAATTATTCAGAGAAGTTTCTCCAAAAGTAGCTACAAGAAATGGTGGTTACACAAGAATACTAAAAGTTGGTCGTCGTTTAGGAGATGGAGCAGAAATGGCAATGATGGAATTAGTAGATTACAATGAAAATCTATTAAAGGAAGCAAAACCAGCAAAAGCAAAATCAACACGTCGTGGACGTACAAAAAAATCAGAAGAAACTGCAGTAAATAGTTCTGAAGTTCAAGCAGAAGAAATTCCTGTTGTAGAGGAAGTATCTAATACAGAAGAAGACAAAATTTCTGAATAATAGTATATACACTATATTATTTAAAGGCTATCTCATCGAGGTAGCCTTTTTTTATTTGATAAAAATCTAATTAGATTTGATCCTGAGCTAACAAATCTTTGTTTACAAGTAATTTCATTTATCCCTTCTCTCTTCAGATAATGTTTTGAATATCCACGAGAATAGACTATACAAAATATCATTTTTTTATAATTCTATTTTGCTGATATTCTATGTTTTGATTGATATCTCAACAATATTTAATTGTTAAAAGATAATTATCTATATTAATTTTCAAAATAATAATTTATCTTTGAAGCCCAAACCTATTAGTGTTTATTATTCACTTTATAATCTTATGTTAATTATTAAGAGAATAATTTCTTTGATAAGTTTGTTATTATAAAAAAACTCTTCGGTACAAAACAAAGATAAGAATTAATTGTTTTTATTGTTGAGGTTATTAAGAGCGAAACACAATTAATTAACTATATTATTAATAATTTTAATTTAAAACAAATTGGTATGAAAAAATTACTATTTTTTTTAATGGCGATAGTTTTCGCTATTCAAGGGTGGACCCAAGATGTTCAGATAGGAACAGGGACGGCAACCCAAGGTTATATTCCAGTTAATGCATATTACGGATATACCTATTCACAACAAATCATTAAGGCCTCAGAAATTTCAGCCTCAGGGACTGTTACAACAGGAGGGACAATCTCTAAAATTCGTTATTATTGGACGGGTACTTATAACTTTAATAATTCTACCCAATGGAAGATCTACTTAGGTCATACAACCAAAACATCTTTTGCAAGTACAACTGACTGGGTTAAAGATACCTCTATGACAGTTGTTTTTGATGCGAATATAACACCACCTACAGCAGCAGGTTGGTTTACAATTAATCTAACAACACCTTTCCTTTATAATGGTACTGATAATTTAGTTATAGGTATTGATGAAAATATACCTGGTTACAATAATGTAGGAACTATATATTATAATAGTTATACAAGCACAAATTGTGGTTTGTATTATTATAGTGATGGAACAAATCCTGACCCAGCTTTACCACCAACAGGAACAAGAACAAATACTGTTCCTCAAGTAAAACTCTATTTTGCAGAAGCTTGTGGTGTTGCAAGTCCTCAAAGCCCTTCTATAGTTACATTAAATTCTTCTGATGTTACTATCAATTGGTCACCAGCAGGTACAGAAACCCAATGGAATATTCAATATAAACTTACTACAGATGCAAATTGGACACCAATTCAATCTATTACTACCAAACCATATCAGCTAACATCTTTATCACCAAATTCAAGTTATCAATTTCAGGTACAATCAAATTGTGGATCTAGTGTAGTAAGTGGATGGTCAGATACCTTATCATTTACAACTCCAGCAATACCAACACAACTTCCTTTCACAACAAATTTTGAAAATGATGGAGATAATATATTATGGCAATTTGTCAATGGAGCCCAAGTAAACAAATGGTATGTAGGACAAGCAAAAGACATTTTAACAGGTTTACCTGTAGATACTTTAGGCTCTACAAAATCATTATATATTGCAGGTAATGCAACCGGAGATACAAATATGTATTTAGGAGGTTCTTCAGCAAATGTTTCAAGAGTATATGCATTGAGAGATTTCTTTATTCCATCAGGAACATCTGAAGTCAATTTAGAATTTGACTGGAGAGCAAATGGAAATGATGCAACAACAGATTTTCTTAGAGTATATCTTGTACCTACTACAGCGGTAATTACAGCAGGAGCAATTCCTCCAGGAGGATTAGATGCCTCAGCAATGATTGGTAATTATACAGGAGGAGTAGGTTCACATTGGTTAAGTAAGAAAACTAATTGGACACATGCAAAATTCAGAATTACAGAAACACAATTCCCATTATTAGCAAATAATACATGGAGATTACTAGTTCATTGGAGAAATGAAAATACTACAGGTACAGCTCAACCACCAGCAGCAGTTGATAATATGTCAATGAATGTTATCACTTGTCCAGCACCAATGACTTTAGCAACTTCAAGTCCAACAGTAAACTCAGTAGATTTATCATGGGTTGAAAAAGGAACAGCAACAGCATGGAATGTTTACTATAAAAATATAAACTCTTCAGTTTGGTCAATGGTAACAGCAACAACTAATCCTTATACACTAACAGGATTAAATGCAAGCTCATCTTATCAAGTAAAGATTCAAGCAAGCTGTGCTACAGACACAAGTTATATGACAGGTATAGTAAGTTTCAATACAGTATGTGCTCAAATTTCAACTTTCCCATGGAAAGAAGGATTTGAAAACACTTGGGCAACAGCAGTAGCACCAGGAAATGGAACCATACCAGGAAATTGTTGGATAAATGTAAATGGTGGAGCAAGTACATCTTATTTGTGGAGAAAATCTTCTTCAACACTTATTCCAGCATACGTAAGAACAGGAACAGGTTCTGCACAGTTATACGGAGGAAATGCAGCATGTGGAGATTATTTAATTACTCCAGCCTTTACTCTTACAGGAGCTGAAAAAATCAACTTCTATGGAAAAGGATACTCTACAACATCAAATTATCCAGAAAATATTTGGGTAAAGGCATATAACGAAACATTATATGGAGCATTTGATTCAATAACAGATACAGTATATTTTACGGATCTTTTATTTATCAATGATACTAACCGATACACTTGGAACGAATACGAAATTCCATTGACTAACCTTGTAGGAGACTATCGTTTCGTATTTGCAAGAAATAATAATATAGGTTATTATTACCATATTGATGATTTAGAAATAGATTATCAAGGCTCATGTCCAAGACCAACAGTTGCATCAGTTGCAAATATTCAAGCAATGCAAGCAGATATATCGTGGACTTCAGCTTCAGTAACAGATGTTGCTTGGAAAATATTCTACAGACCAGTAGGAACTCCAAATTGGGATTCAGTCACAGTTACAGCAAATCCATACACACTAACAAATTTACTGCCAAATACAGCTTATGAGATTGAAGTGAAAACAGATTGCGGTAATGGAGGATTTTCAGATGGAAGAGCAACATCATTCCGCACAGCATGTGTTCTAATTTCAGTTGTACCTCATTTCGAAAATTTTGACTCTTATGGAACAGGCTCATATTCAAATTGGCATCCATGTTGGTATAGAATTTCAACATATGCAGCTACTTCATATCCTTATTTAGCTACGACAAATTATTCTTCGCCAGCCTCAGCATATTTCTATGCTTATGGAGCAGGTAAGTATACTTTGATGGCATCACCACAAATTGATACAGTTGCTAATCCGATAAACACACTTAGGGTAAAGTTTAAAATTAGTAAGAGTAGTTCTACAGCAGCTGGAGTACAAGTTGGTATTATGTCCAATCCTGCAGATACGTCTACCTTTGTTCAAATAGGTTCAGTTATTGGAACAACATCTACAAGTGGATGGGAAGATAAGGAAGTTTCTTTTGCATCATTTACAGGAATTGGTTCTTATATTGTTTTCAAATGTACTGCAACATCATCAACAAACTATTTCTATATTGATGATGTAGAAATATTAACAGTCCCTCCTTGTGCAAAACCTACAGTTGTTGCCGCTACAAATTTAACAGCAACACAAGCCGATATATCATGGTTAAATGGTCAGCCATTAGACAATTCTTGGAGAATATTCTATAAGCCAATAACATCAGGAACATGGGATTCAGTTTCAGTATTGACAAACCCAGCTACAATACTTAACTTAACTCCAGCAACAAAATATGAAGTTGTTGTTAAGACAGATTGTGGATACATTATGTCAGAAGGATCGGCTGTTATTAATTTTACTACACCATGTCTTCCAATAACAAATCTACCTTGGAATGAAGGTTTTGAAGGAATTTCAACAGCTAATGAATTACCAGTTTGTTGGACAGCAACAAATTTAGGAACATATACATTTACACAAACGTCAGATTATACATCTTATAATAGATATGCACATAGTGGAACTAAGTCAGCATATTTTAAATACGGTGCTAATGATGCTTTCTATGGTCCAGGATTTTCTTTAATTGCAGGTACAACATATACATTCTCTTATTGGTATATAACTGATGGATTATCAGGATGGAATTCTTTAAGTGCAGGAGTATATTCTGGACAAAATGATGCTTCATTTATTCAAAATGTAGGTAGTCCTATTTTAACTCCAGCTAATACTACATATCAACAACATATTGGAACATATACACCAACAACAAATGGAGTATATTATTTTGGTATAAAATGTCAATCAAATACTATTCCGTGGTATATAACAATTGATGATATAAGCTTAGGAACTTATAATTGTAATATTCCAGATAGTGTTACATTAACTAACGTTATGCCAACAAGCGTTGATATGAATTGGAATGCAGGTACTGCAACTTCATGGCAAGTTGAGTATAAAGCAGTTGATTCAACATCATGGATAAAAGCATTGGCTACAACCAATACATATACATTTACAGGATTAAGCCCTCAAACTAAATATGATTTTAGAATTGCAGGTTTATGTAATGGAGCAGTAGATACATCAATGTTTGTTATTCTAAGTATTAAAACACCTTGTCTTGCTATATCTACACTTCCTTATACAGAAAGTTTTGATAACTATGGTACAGGAACAGGAACATACCCAACTTGTTGGACTAAATTCTCACAGTACTCAGCAACTTATCCGTATATAAATGCATCTTATAGTTCATCACCATCTGGTTCGTTGTATTTCTATTCATATAACAATCAACAAACTTATGCAATTTTTGGACCTATTGATAATTCAATTTCAATGGATACACTAAGAGTTAAGTTTAAGATGTATTATTCTTCATTAACCTATCATAATCTTCAAGTTGGAGTAATGAATAATCCTAATGATATTAATACATTTGTTCCAGTTGATAATGTTCAATCGGTAACTACTGCAAGTGTATGGAATGATAAAGAAGTTTCTTTAGCATCATATACAGGAACAGGTAGATATATTGCCTTTAAGACAGTTGCGCCAGCTTCAACATATAATTATGGTTATATGGATGATGTAGTAGTGGATTATATCCCAGCATGTGCTAAACCAACAAATTTAACTGTATCAAATATTACTACAACAACAGCCGACCTTTCATGGACAAATGGCAATTCAAATAATACAGCATGGTGGTTATTCACAAAACTAGCATCAGCAACAAACTTTGATTCAGTTTTACTTACAGCTGCATCACCTTATACAATGACAAATCTGTTGCCATCAACTCAGTATAACTATTATATGAGAACAAACTGTCCAGCTGCTGTTTCAGAACCAACCGTAGTGTTTAGTTTCTATACAGCTTGTGCACCAATATCTACATTCCCATGGTATGAAGGATTCGAAGCAACATGGCTTCCAATGATTGGAGTTAGTAATAGCCCACAACCAAGTTGTTGGATCAATATAAATGGAGGAGCAAGTGCATCATATTTATGGAGAAGAACAACTTCAACAGGAATTCCAGCATACCAACGCACAGGAACAGGTTCAGCACAATTATATGCTGCCAACCAATCAATGGGAGACTATTTAATAACACCAACCTTTACACTAACAGGAAATCAAAAGATTATTTTCTGGGCAAAGGGATATACAACTTCAACTATTTATCCAGAAAATCTATGGGTAAAAGCCTTTGATGAAACTACCAATGGAGTATTAGATTCAATCTCAGACACTACATTATTTACAAATATTGCATTTATAAATGATACCAACCAATACACATGGAAAGAATACGAATTCCCATTAACAGGACTAGTAGGAAACTATCGTTTAGTATTTGCAAGAAATAATAATGTAGGATACTATTACCATATTGACGATTTAAAGTTAGATAATCTAGCAGCATGTCCAAGACCAACCACAGCAAGTGCATCAAATATCCAAGCTTACCAAGCCGATATTACATGGACACCAGGAACAGCAACAGATAATGCATGGAAGATTTTTTATCGTCCAATGGGTTCTCCAACATGGGATTCAGTTTACACAACATCATATCCTTATACTCTAACAAACTTAATAGCAAGTACAAGTTATGAAGTTGAAATCAAAACAGATTGTGGAACAGGAGCATTCTCTGACGGAAGAGGAGTAAACTTTATGACTCTTTGTGGAGCAATGGCAATTCCAACAGCAGTAGAATCCTTTGTAACAGTATTACCAAATATATGTTGGTCAAGATACCAAGGACAATTACCATCTACAGGAAATGCAACAATAACTGCATACACAAGTGGTTGGATGTCCTCATCATATGGTTCACCTCATAATATAAGGGCGAATATTTACACAACCAATCAGTTCTACTGGTTAGTAACACCATCAATTAATCTTGGAGCAGGCTCATCATCAAACAAATTAGAATTTGATGTATTCTATACAGATTATGCAAATGCAGATCCAATCGAATCGGGATATTCAAATGCCGATAAGAAATTAGTTGTATTGATATCAACAGATGATGGTTTAACATGGAGCGCATCTAAGACAATGAAGAAATGGGATAATGCAGGCTCAGTAGATACTTTGAGTAAATTAAGCAATCTTCCTACACACATTATCATACCTATAGCAGATACAGCAAATGTTCCTTATTCAGGAGTAGTAAAATTTGCCTTCTATGCAGAATCATCAGTAAGTGGAGATGGCGACAATGATATACATATCGATAACTTCCAAGTTACAGGATTTGTATGTCCGTCCCCAACAGCCCTTACAGTTACAGGAATCACACAAACTGCAGCAACAGTAAATTGGACAGCAGGAGCAAGTGAAACCTCATGGGAAGTTAAGTTAGGCGCAACAGGCTCAGCCACTATGGTAACCAGCCCAACCTATACCTTCGCAGGACTAACCGCAGCAACCACATACACAGCGTATGTACGAGCAAATTGTGGAACAACATCCAATTCAGCATGGGTACCAGTAAACTTTATAACTGACTCAATACCACTAATAGCAGTAGTAACCACAGCCCCAGTAACAACCGTTACTTACAATACAGCAAGTTTAGTAGGAACATATACTCCAGGAGCAGACACTATCAATGCAGTAGGCTTTGAATACAAAACTACCGCAGCAACAGCATGGACAAC
>Ga0316605_10000065_pt1 | contig 126738 bp, 113 predicted proteins | sample OWC_soil_day20_n_FD_207666 | JGI IMG/M metagenome (GOLD analysis project Ga0316605, IMG submission 207666) | Wetland soil microbial communities from Old Woman Creek delta, Ohio, United States - OWC_soil_day20_noCT | ecosystem: Environmental > Terrestrial > Soil > Wetlands | place: USA: Ohio...
TCCACCGGCATTCTGGCGAAAAACGACCAAAACACCGATTTGCCCCCTCCTTTATTTGTCAATTTCACCAAAACACCTCGAAATGCCAAATAATTCACAATCATCATGGGTAATGCTTTCGTTATAATCTCGTTGATTCAAACCGTTCAAGAGACGAATTTGCGGATATCTCTGCCGAGCGAGTGATAGACCGCAATCCATCAAATGCCCCCGAAGGAAGCATCATGAAGCGAGCGACCCTGTGGATTGCCATCCTGGCAGCCCTCGCCCCTGCCAGCCACGCCGCCGAAATGCCACTGGACGACCTGAGCCTCGAAGACCTGGTCAAGACCGAGATCACCTCGGTCTCGCGCAAGAGCCAGAGCATGGCGGACATCCCCGCAGCCGCCTTTGTCATTACCGCCGAGGACATTCGCCGCTCCGGCGCGCAGGCCCTGCCTGACGTGCTGCGCATGGCGCCCGGCATTCAGGTCTCGCAGATCGACAATGGCCGCTACGCGGTCACCGCCCGCGGTTTCAACGGTCGCTTCGCCAACAAGCTGCAAGTGCTGGTCGATGGACGCAGCATCTATCACCCGATGTTCTCCGGTGTGATGTGGGAACTCGATCCGATCCCGCTCGACGACATCGAACGCATCGAGGTCATCCGGGGCGCCGGCGCCGTCATGTGGGGCGCCAACGCCGTCAATGGCGTCATCAACATCATCAGCAAGCATTCCCGCAGCCAGCAGGGCGGCGCCGCCAACATCACGGCCGGGACCGGCGGTTCCGCCAACGTCTATGCCCGCATCGGCCAGTCGGTCAATGAGACGACGGGCTGGAAGCTGTCGGCGCAGGGACGTTACGGCGATGTATCGACGCAGTTCGCGAACAGCGAAAAGGCCAATGACCGGCTCGAAAACTTCGCCCTCAATTTCCGCCTGGACAGCGATCTCGGCGCCGCGCGTGATTTCACGCTGTGGGCCAGTGCCACGCACTCCACCCTGGGCGACCTCTGGCGTGTCCTGCCTGACATGGCATTGCTCGGCGCCGGCGTCGTCAGGCTCGACCCGTTGCGGATGATGCAGCGCCTGCACAGCGAAAGCCTGGTCGGGCGCTACCGCTGGCTGAGCAATGGCGGCATCGAGTCGTCGCTGCAGTTGTCGGCCAGCCTGTCGGGCATCGAGATCAACAACTTCATCGATGAAACCCGAACGACGATCGACATGGACTATCTGGGGCGTTATGCCATTGGTGCCCACGACCTGCAATGGGGTATCGGCCTGCGCAATTCCAGCGATGAAGTCAGTACGACCGGCGCTTACATCAGCATTCGCAACAACAGTTACACGCACCGCACCAGCGGCGTGTTCGTCCAGGATGACTGGACGCTCGTCCCGGAAAAGCTGCGGCTGGGCCTCGGCCTGCGCTGGGACACGGCAAGCCGCAACGGGAACAGTTATTCGCCGCATGCGACGCTGCTGTGGACACCATCGCGCACCGACAGCGCCTGGCTCAAATACGCCCATGCCCCCCGCACGGCCGCCCGCGCCGAGCAGGATATCTCGGTCCTCGCCGGGCTTTCCGTTCAGCAAACCGGTTTCGGCAATCTGCCCATCGTTCAGTACGCCGTACCGAACCCCAACGGGCTGAATGCCGAAAAGGCCCAGGGCGTCGAAATCGGCTATCGCAAACAGATTTCGAATACCGTCAGCGCCGACCTGACCGCCTATCGCTATCGCTACACCAACCTGCGCAGCGGCACTGCCGCTGCACGATACGGCTGTAATATTGCCCTCGCCGGATTCGGCCTGCCGGTGGACATCGCACGCTGCCCGGGCATTCTGTCCGGCCAGTTTGTCTTGGTTCAGGAACTCAACGCATCCAACAACATGTCGGGCTGGAGCGATGGTGTCGAAGTGGCCGGCGAATGGCTGGTCACGCCCCATTGGCGCCTGCAGCTGTCCTACACCTGGAGTCGCCTGAACATGGACGAGGGCATCGATGCCGTCGGACGGGCCGACGCCACCAATACCGAACGCGCCAATCCGCGCCACACCGCTTCCCTGCGCTCGCAATGGAACGTGACGCCGAATCAGCAACTGGATGTCTGGCTACGGGCGATGTCGGAAATCGATCGCGTCAACGTGACCAACACCACGCCGAGCACCTCGACCAGCCCAAGCTATATCCGCGTCCCGGGCTACGTCACGCTCGACCTGCGCTATGGCTACCACATCACCAAGGATCTGGAAGTCGCGGTCATCGGCCGCAATCTCGCCAGCACCCGCCGTTTCGAATACGTTTCCGATTACATCCCGACCATCGCCAACGAAATCAAACCGTCGTTCATGCTCACCACCCGCTGGAAATTCTGATTCATCGCCATGTCCGGCCATCGACTCCGCCGGTTCGCCAGCCAGTTTCTGCTGACAATCGGACTCGTGCTTGCTGCCCTGGGCAGCCACGGGGAAGTCACGACCGAATCCGAGCTCAAGGCGGCCTTTCTGGTCAATTTCCTCAAGTACGTCGAGTGGCCGGGAAATCGAACGAACCTCAACCTCTGCCTGTTCGGGCGGGACAGTCTAGGACCGTATCTGGCTACCTATGAAGGCCGGCAGATTGGCGGGCGGGAACTGCACATCCGCAAGGTGAGCAGCCCGGAACAGCTCAGCGAGTGCCAGGAACTCTTCATTCCGGACACCGAGGAAGCACGCATTCCCGCCGTCATGCGCTGGGTCGACCGGCAGGCCATCCTGACCATCAGCGACACCGAGACCTTTGCGCGGGATGGCGGGGCCATCGCCCTGATTCGCGCCGAAGGAAGGCTGCAGTTTGACGTCAACGCCGACGCGCTTCACCGCGCCGGTTTGCGCGGCCACCCGCAAATGCTCCGTTTGGCCCGGCAGATCATCGGCGCTCCCCGATAAGGCCCGCCGGGCAGCAACTTCAATCCGCCAGTTCGATCTGCCCGCTGACGTTGGTCGTCACCAGGCTCTCGCCCGCCTCGATTGGCGCCGGCGCGGCTTCGGCGGCCATCATCACGCCGCGCGCTGCGCGCATCATTGGCATGGGCATGGCGCCGCCCTGCTGGATATTGAGCTGCTTGATCTTCCAGCTCTTGCCCAATTGCTCGGCGACCACGGCTGCACGGCTCTGGAAGGCACGAATCGCCTCGCGCGTCGCCTCGTCCTCGACCTGGCGGCGCGTTTCCGGCGATGGCATGAGGCTCACGTCGCCCACGGCGAGACGCATTTGCTGCAGTTTGCCGAGCAAATCGGAAACGCTGCTTTGATCCTTGGATTCCAGCACCAGCTCGCTGCGCATGCGCCAGCCGTCGATCTTCTGCGACTGCCCGTACACCGGGTAGGTCGACTGCTGCCCGCTCTTGACCGAGATGCCGGCCTTGCTGCGGATGAGCTTGAGTGCTTCGGCGATGTCGGCATTCACCCGCTGCGCCAGTTCGGCCGGGCTTTTCCCGCTGGCTTCGCTGAACACGCTGGCCCGAACCATGTCATTACTCGCCGGCCGGCTGGCCGATGCGGAAAGATCGACAATCGCACCCGCGTGCGCGCCACTGGCGGTCAGGCAGGCCGCCAACAGAATACCGGTAAGTTTGTTCATGAAGGTTCCTCGTCTCGACAATCGAACAGGGCGTGCACCGCCTGCAATGGATAAGGATCTTAACGCGCGGCGGCACGAGGCGTTGGCGGGCACAGGTAAAGAATTGTTTCCGGTAAGCCGCCCCGCCGTCAGGCCACTTTGAGGCGCTCGGCCAGCGTATCCATGAGCACCCGCACCCGATGCGGCACGTGCCGGTTGCTGGGCAGCATGGCGTAGATGCCGAGTTCGGGCATGGGATAGTCGGCAAGAATTTCCTCGACCCGGCCGCTGGCCAGATAGCTGTCGGCGATAAAGTCCGGCTGGCAGCTGATGCCCAGCCCCTGGGCCGTCGCCTCGGTGAGCACGTCGCCGTTGTTGGCGTTGAGGCGGCTGCGGATATGGAAGTTTTCCAGCACGCCATCGACCATGAACTGCCAGACCTGGCTGTTCCCGGCATAGGTGTAGCCGAGGCAGACGTGGTTTGCCAGATCGGCCGGTTTTTCCGGTCGACCGTGACGATGCAGGTATTCCGGCGCGGCCAGCACCAACATGCGGCCCGTCCCGATCTTGCGCGCCACATCGCCCGCTTCGAGGCGCCGGGTGATGCGAATCGACAGGTCGATGCCTTCCTCGATGAGATTGACCCGGCGGTCGCTGTAATCCATATCCAGCGAAACGTCCGGGTAGCGCTGGGAAAAGTCGAGCAGGATGGGCGCCAGCCGCTTCATGCCGTAACTGAGCGGCAAACTGATGCGGATGTTGCCGCGCGGCGTCAGGCGCTCTTCCGCAACACCGGTTTCGGCGGCCTCGACGAGATTGAGGATGACCCGGCACTTTTCCAGATAGGCCGTCCCGCCCGAGGTCAGTGCCAGGCGGCGGGTGCTGCGCGCCATGAGCTTGACGCCGAGATGCGCTTCCAGCGCGGCGATCTGCCGCGTCACGACGGAACGGGCCACGCCCAACTGCTGCGCCACGGCCGAGAAACTGCCGAGTTCGGCCACCCGAACGAAAAGATGCATGGCATCGAGCCTGTCCATTGTTGCTATTTCTGCAATAGTAATTTGCACATTGTCAGCTATTTCAATGCAAATAAGGAGCATAAAGTGCGGCCATCGACACAGGAGTTGCAGGAATGACACAGACTCGAACAAGCGCCCAATATCAGCCCGCCCTTTTCGTCCCGCACGGCGCGCCGACCTTTGCCCTGCGCCCCGGTGCGGCCGGTGCGGCGCTGGCGGCCATGGCCCAATCGCTGCCTCAGCCCCGCGCCATCGTCATCGTCAGCGCGCACTGGGATACGACGGTGCCGACCGTCGGCTTCGCCGAGCGCCCGGAGACGATTCATGACTTCTGGGGCTTCCCGGCTGAACTGTACGACATCCGCTACCCGGCCACCGGTTGCCGCGAAGCGGCCGAGGAAGTCGTTGCGGCGCTCAAGAACGCTGGTCTGCCCACAGCAACCGACCATACGCAGGGCCTCGACCACGGCGCCTGGGTGCCCTTGCGCCTCATGTTCCCCGACGCCGACGTGCCGGTCATCCCGCTCTCCATTCAGAGTCGCGGCGGCACCGAGCAGGCCTACAGGCTGGGCCAGGCGCTGGCGCCACTTGCCGAAAAAGGCTTCCTCGTCATTGCTTCGGGCAACCTCACGCACAACCTGCGCGACTACCAGATGGCGGCCATGAGTGGCGGCCGCACGCCGGCCTATGTGCGCCAGTTCACCGACTGGCTGGCCGACAACATTCATGCTGGCAACACGGATGCGCTGCTCGACTACCGTCGCCAGGCCCCGGGCGGCGTCCAGGCGCACCCGACCGATGAACATTTGCTGCCGCTCTATGTCGCACTCGGGGCGGGCGGCGAAAACGCCACCGCCACCCGCTTCCACGCCGGCATCGACGACTACGTCATCGCCATGGACGCTTTTTCATTTTTGGGCAAAAAAGGAGGTTGACCGTGGAATCCGCACATTACACCGGTACCGCCAAGGCGCTGCACTGGGTCATGGCTGCTCTGCTCTTCGGCCTGCTTGCGCTCGGCTTTTACATGCACGACCTGCCACTCTCGCCGGAAAAGCTGCAGCTCTATTCATGGCACAAGTGGGCCGGCGTCACCGCCTTCCTGCTCGTCCTGTTCCGCCTGCTCTGGCGCATCACGCATCGTCCGCCAGCGCTGCCCGAGACGATGCCGAAGATCATGCAGTTCGCCGCCCATGCCGGCCACCTGGCGCTCTACGGGCTGATGTTCGCCATCCCGCTCTCCGGCTGGCTCATGAGTTCGGCCAAGGGTTTCCAGACGGTCTGGTTCGGCGTCCTGCCCATTCCCGACCTGCTCGACAAGAACAAGGAACTGGGTGACCTGCTGCAGACCGTCCACATGGGCCTCAACCTGCTTTTCGTCGCCGTCCTGCTCGGCCACATCGGCGCCGCGCTGAAACATCACTTCATCGACAAGGACGACATCCTCATTCGCATGGCCCCCCGACACGCCAAGGAGAAATAATCATGAAAAACATCGCATTCGCCCTCGCCCTCACCGCGCTGGTCCCCGCCGCGCAGGCCGTCGAATACACCCAGGTGCAAGCCGACAAGAGCGCCATCGCCTTTGTCTACAAGCAGATGGGCGTATCGGTCGACGGGAAATTCAAGAAATTTTCCAGCCAGCTGAATTTCGACCCGGCCAAACCGTCAGCCGCCAAGGCCACCTTCGACGTCGAACTGGCCAGCGTGGACACCGGCGCCCCGGAAGGCGACCAGGAAGTCGCCGGCAAGCCGTGGTTCAACACCAAGGCTTTCCCGACGGCCAAGTTCGTCTCCGGCACCGTCAAGCCGCTCGGCGGCAACAAGTACGAAGTCGCCGGCCAGCTCAGCATCAAGGGCAAGACGCAGGACGTCGTCGTCCCCGCCACCTTCACGGCCCAGGGCAACACGGGCGTCTTCGACGGCAGCTTCGTCATCCGCCGCGCCGATTTTTCGATCGGCGAAGGCAGCTGGGCCAAGTTCGACATCGTCGCCAACGACGTCCAGATCAAGTTCCGTATCACCGCTTCCAGCAAATAAACCCCAACCTTCAACAGGAGAACCACCATGAAAAAGCAACTCGCCACCCTCGCCCTCGCCATCGCGGTCGCCACCCCGGCCTTCGCGGCGCCGGAAACCTTCACGCTCGACGGCACGCACAGCTTCCCGCGCTTCTCGTACAGCCACTTCGGCTACTCGGTCCAGATGAGCCGTTTCGACAAGACCACCGGCACCATCGTCCTCGACAAGGCCGCCAAGACCGCCAAGATCGACCTCGTGATCGACACCAAGTCGGTCAGCACCGGTTCCGAAACCTTCAACGAGCACATCCAGGGCGAAGACTTCCTCGACACCGCCAAGTACCCGACCGCCACCTTCAAGTCGACCAAAGTTGTGTTTGAAGGCGACAAGCCGGCCTCCATCGAAGGCAACCTGACCCTCAAGGGCGTGACCAAGCCGGTCACACTCAAAGTCACCGGCTTCCTGGCCATGCCGCACCCGATGGTCAAGAAGGACGCCATCGGCGGCACCGCCACGACCACCGTCAAGCGCACCGACTTCAACATGGGCAAGTACGCGCCCTACGTCGGCGACGACGTGACCATCGACATCGCCATCGAAGCGATCAAGCAGTAATCGGGGAATTTGCGCCCTGACGGGCGCCTAATAAAGGGGAAATCGCGAATTGAATTGGCGATTTCCCCTTTTTAATTGGCATGGGGTTCCGCCTTGCTGGCGGGCATACTTTCTTTCCCTTCGCCAAAAAAGTAGCGGACTCTGACGTTTCGCGTCAAAAAGTGAATCCCACGGTCAACCGGAAAAAACCGACAAATTCGGTTCCTTCACTCCCTGCAAGGGCCGAAATGACGGATTTTCCGGCTCAAGCCAGCAGCGCAAACTGCTCGCGCAAAGCCTCGATGACACTGCGTTCACCGCGAACGCGGAAAAATGCCCCCGCCTCGTCGGCCCTTTCGTCGAGCACCTCGCAACTGGCAAAAACATCCTTGCGCAATTGCTGTGCCGACCACGGCAGGAATAGCTCGGCCTCGACATGATCGCGCTGGAAAAAGGCGATGATCTGCAGGCGCAGCGCGGCCACGTCATCCGCCTGGCGGGCGCTCATCACGACGCAATCCGGGTACATCGCCCGCAAGCTCGCTGCGCACTCGGCCTGCGCAGCGGCATCGCCGACGTGGTCGATCTTGTTGAAAATGCGCAGGCGTGGCACGACATCGGCGCCGATCTCTTCGAGCACCTTGTCGGTCACTTCCAGCTGGCGCTCGAAACCGGGATCGCTGGCGTCGATCACGTGAAGCAGCAAGGAGGCATCGAGCGCCTCGTCGAGCGTTGATTTGAAAGACGCAACCAAACCGTGTGGCAGATTCTTGATGAAACCGACCGTATCGCTGACCAGCACGCGCGGCACGCTCTCCGGGTAGAGGGCGCGGACGGTGGTGTCGAGCGTCGCGAACAGCTTGTTGGCGACCAGCACTTCGCTGCCGGTCAGCGCGCGCATCAGCGTGGATTTGCCGGCATTGGTGTAGCCGACCAGCGCGACGGCGGCCTGACTCTGGCGCTCCTGGCGACGGGCGCGCTGCGTCTTGCGCTCGGCTTCCATAGCGAGGATTTCGAGCTGCAGTTCGGCGATGCGATCGCGGATCTTGCGTTTGTCGAGCTCGGTATGCGACTCGCCAGCCCCGCGACCGCCAACGCCGCTGCGCTGCCGCCCCTGCGAACCGGCCAGCTTGGCCGCTTCGCGCAGACGCGGCGCCATGTAGCCGAGGCGGGCGATTTCGACCTGTGCCTTGGCCGCCCGCGAACGGGCATTGCGATGGAAGATCTCGAGGATGACCATGGTCCGGTCCATGACCTCGCAGCCGGCCTCGATTTCAAGATTGCGTGCCTGCGACGGCGAAATTTCGTGATCGACGAGAATCGCGTCGATTTCCGGCAGATTCGATTCGGCCAGCGACGGCAGCTGATCGCCCGCTTCGTCGAAAATCGGCTCACCATGAACAAAAGCATGAATTTCCTGCCGCTTGCCGACGCCCAGATAACCGGTCGTATCAAAGCTGGTCCGCTTCTGCACAAAGGTATGAACAACCTTGAAACCCAGCGTCTTGGCCAGCTCACGCAACTCCATGAGTGACGACTCGAACTCCATGTCGCTGACGTTCGGCAATTGCACTGCCGCAGCAACGGCATATCTGAAGCTTTGCTCTACTTCCATCTGCATCCGGATTTTTTCTCTTGATTTAGCGAAGGCAGATAGTAACCGGCAATTGAACCGCGTCCTTATAAACAGAGGCTCCCACGGTCAACCGGAAATTTTGGCCAAAATTGAAATGCTCAGAAACCTATCTACCCCGCCCGTTGCTCGACCCAGCAAAGCCGATAGCATTGGCCGCGGCGGAAGGCTTCGCGGTCGGTGAGGTAGAGCACCATGACAATGGTGCTCTTTTCCCAAATCAAACAGCATGATGCTTGCTTGTGCAGCGTTTCCCCAATGCGTCCGCCGCCGACGTCCGATGTTTAATACACCTCGTCGCCGATCCCGGCCAGCGCAGCATCGCCGGCTTTGACGGTTTCGCCGAAGGCGGTGGCTTGCGGAAGGATCTGGTCGGCGTAGAAGCGGGCCGTGGCGACCTTGGCGCGGTAGAAGGATTGATCGCCTTCGCCTTTGTCGAGGTAGCCTGCAGCAGCCAGCGCCGCCTTGCCCATGAACCAGCCACCGCAGACGGTAACTGCCAGATGCAGATACGGCACCGCCGCGGTCAACACGCCGGAGAGGCCGGTCTTGGCATTGGCTGCCAGCCATTCGGTGGCGTCCGTCCAGGCTTTGAGCGCGACACCGAGGCGCTGGCCGATGGCCTGCAGCTCGGGCTTGCCGGATGCACCCAGCGCCTTGGCGGTGGCGTAGACCTCGCCGAAAACGATCTTGGCGGTGGCGCCCTGGTCACGCATGAGCTTGCGGAACAGCAGGTCGTTAGCCTGGATGCCGGTCGTGCCTTCGTAGATGGTGGTGATGCGCGAGTCGCGCCAGTGCTGGGCGGCGCCAGTTTCTTCGATGAAACCCATGCCGCCGTAGATCTGGATGCCGAGCGAGGTGACGTCGATGCCCATTTCGGTGCCGCCGCCCTTGACGATGGGGATCATGAATTCGGCGAGCCACAGGTGGCGCTTGCCTTCTTCGGTGTGGCCGGCGGCATGGGCACGATCGAGCAGGCCGGAGGCGTAGTAAGCCATGGCGCGGCAGGCTTCGACGCGGGACTTCATGAGCATCAGCATGCGGCGGATGTCAGGATGGTGGTCGATGGTGACCAGCGCTTCGCCGGTTACGGCATCACGGCCCTGTTTGCGCTCGCGGGCGTAGCCGAGGGCCTGCTGGTAGGCGCGTTCGCCGAGGGCGATGCCTTGCAGGCCGACGCCGAGGCGGGCTTCGTTCATCATGATGAACATGTACTCAAGGCCGCGATTCGGCTCGCCGAGCAGGTAGCCAACGGCACCGCCATTGTCGCCATAGGCCATGACACAGGTCGGGCTGGCGTGGATGCCGAGCTTGTGTTCGATGGAGACGCAGTAGGCGTCGTTGCGGGCGCCGAGCGAACCGTCGGCGTTCACCAGGAACTTGGGCACGAGGAACATCGAGATGCCCTTCACGCCGGCCGGCGCATCGGGCAGGCGAGCGAGCACGAGGTGGACGATGTTGTCCGTCATGTCGTGGTCGCCGTAGGTGATGAAGATTTTCTGGCCAAAAACGCGATACGTACCGTCGGCCTGCGGCTCGGCGCGCGAACGGATGAGCGCCAGGTCGGAGCCGGCCTGCGGCTCGGTCAGGTTCATCGTACCGGTCCATTGGCCGGTGATCATTTTTTCCAGATAGATCGCTTTCAGCTCGTCGCTGGCGCAGGTGATGAGCGCCTCGACGGCGCCCGTGGTCAGCAAGGGGCCGAGCGAGAAGGACAGGTTGGCCGAGCAGACCATTTCCTTGACCGCCACGCCCAGCGTGTCCGGCAAGCCCTGTCCGCCGAAATCGGCCGGCGATGACACGCCGTTCCAGCCGGCTTCGCAGAAGGCCTTGTAGGCTTCCTTCCAGCCGGGCGGCGTGGTGACGCCGTTCGGCGTCAGCTTGCAGCCTTCCTTGTCGCCGACGCGGTTGAGCGGGGCGAGCACTTCGCCGGTGAACCTGGCGGCCTCGTCGAGGATGGCATCGGCGAGGTCGGGGGTTGCGTCGGCATATTCGGGGAACTGCGCCAGGTCCTTGAACCCGGCCAGTTCGTCCATGACGAAACGCATGTCTTTTACGGGCGCACGGTAGTCGCTCATGTTGTCTGTCTCCTTTAATTATTCGCTGTAAATCCGCGGATTCCCGCTTTCGCGGGAATGACGAGGCGTTTCAGAATGGCTCGTTGCACAGCGCCGTCTTCGCGGCACGGTATTCCTGTTTGAGGCGGGCGATCAGCTCGGCCGTCGGCAATACGTCGTCGATGGTGCCGACGCCCTGCCCTGCACCCCAGATGTCTTTCCACGCCTTGGCATCGCGGGCGCCGCCGAAGCTCATCGCGGTCTTGTCCTTGACCGGCAGGTTGGCCGGATCGAGGCCGGCGGCGACGATGCTTTTGGTCAGGTAGTTGCCATGCACGCCGGTGAAGTACGGGGTATAGACGACATCCTTGGCCGCCGAATCAACGATGGCCTGCTTGTAGGCCTCGACGGCGTTGGCCTCGGCGGTGGCGATGAAGCGCGTGCCGATGTAGGCAAAATCAGCGCCCATCGCCTGTGCCGAGAGAATCGCTGATCCATTGGTGATCGATCCCGACAGCGCAATCGGGCCATCGTAGAACTTGCGGATTTCGCCAACCAGCGCGAAGGGGCTCAGCGTCCCGGCGTGGCCGCCGGCCCCGGCACAAACGAGGATGAGGCCATCGACACCGGCTTCCAGCGCCTTTTCGGCATGCCGCACGCTAATGACATCGTGGAACACCTGGCCGCCGTAGGCATGCACATGCGGAACGATCTGCGTCGGTGCCGACAGGCTGGTGATGATGAGCGGCACCTCGTGCTTCACGCAGAGCGCCATGTCATATTCCAGGCGCTCGTTCGAGGGGTGGATGATCTGGTTGACGGCGAAGGGTGCGGCGTTCGGATCGGCGGCCAGTTCGGCCTTGATACGGGTCAGCCACTCGTCGAGCAACTCCTTGGGCCGGGCATTGAGCGCCGGGAAGGAGCCGATCAGCCCGCCCTTGCACTGGGCAATGACGAGGTCGGGATTGGAGACGATGAACATCGGCGCGCAGATGACGGGCAGCGCCAGGTTCCGGTTCAGTGATGCGGGAATCGGCATTACGCCCCCTCTTTCAGCGCGCGACGCAGGATCTTGCCGACGTTGGTGCGCGGCAGGTCGTCACGGAATTCGACATGTTTCGGAATCTTGTAGCCGGTGAGCAAGCCACGACAGTGGTCGATCAGCATGCGCTCGGTGACAGCCGGGTCCTTGCGGACGACGAAGATCTTGACTGCCTCGCCAGAGTTCTCATCGGCCACGCCGATGGCCGCCACATCACGGACGCCGGGGTGCATGGCGACGACTTCCTCGACCTCGTTCGGATATACATTGAAGCCGGAGACCAGGATCATGTCCTTCTTGCGGTCGACCAGGAAAACGAAGCCCATTTTATCGACGTAGCCGACGTCGCCGGTGCGCAGGAAACGATCGGGGTAGAAGGCCAGTTCGGACTCATCGGGACGCTGCCAGTAGCCCTTCATGACCTGCGGCCCGCGAATGCAGATTTCGCCGATCTGCCCTTGCGGCACCTCGTTGCCGTAGTCGTCACGGATCGACACTTCGGTCGACGAAATCGGCAGGCCGATGGAGCCGTTGAAATCACCCATGTCCAGCGGGTTGATCGTCGCCGCCGGCGAGGTCTCGGTCAGCCCGTAGGCTTGCAGCAGGGGTGTGCCAACGACCTGCTTCCATTTCTCCGCGACCGGTCCCTGCACCGCCATGCCGCCACCCAGCGTGACGCGCATGGTCGAGAAATCGAGCTTGGCAAAATCCTCGTTGTGCAGCAGCGCATTGAACAGCGTATTGACGCCGGTCACCACCGTCACCGGATATTTGCCCCACTCCTTGACGAAGCCCGGAATGTCGCGCGGATTGGCGATGAGCAGGTTGCGCGCACCGATCATCAGGAAGGTCAGGCAGTTCGCCGTCAGCGCGAAGATGTGATACAGCGGCAGCGCGGTGATGATGAATTCCTCGCCCTCACGCACGACCGGCTTGATCCAGCTGTAGGCCTGGGTTACGTTCGAGGCGATGTTGGCGTGGGTCAGCATGGCCCCCTTGGAAACGCCCGTCGTGCCGCCCGTGTATTGCAGGAAGGCGATGTCGTCCTGGGTCAGCTGCACCGGCTGCCAGCCGTGGCTGCGCCCGGTGGACAGGGCGCTGTTGAAGCCGATGGAACCGGGCAGTTTCCAGGCCGGGACCAGCTTCTTGACGTGGCGCACGACGAAATTGACGATGATGCCCTTGAGCCCGAGCATTTCGCCCATCGGCGTGACGATGACGTGCTTGATCGCCGTGTGGGCGATGACCTGCTCCAGCGTGTGCGCGAAATTCTCGACGATTACGATGGCCACCGAGCCGGAATCCTTGAGCTGGTGTTCCAGTTCGCGCGGTGTGTAGAGCGGGTTGCAATTGACCACGACGCAGCCGGCGCGCAGCGTGCCGAACAGCGCCACCGGGTATTGCAGCAGGTTGGGCATCATCAGCGCGACGCGGTCGCCCTTCTTCAGACCTTTCGATTGCAGCCAGCCGGCGAAGGCCTTGCTCTCCTCGTCGAGCTGGCCGTAGGTCATCGTCTTGTCCATGCTGATGTAGGCGACCTTGTCGGCGTAAGTCGTGCAGGCTTTCTCGAACAGGGCGACCAGCGACGGGATGTGGTCGATGTCGATATTGGCTGGCACGCCATTCGGATAGCTTTGTAGCCAGATTCTTTCCATGTCTCTCTCCTCCTTCGTTACCCAGCTTATACGCCGAGCAGCGCCTTCTTCAACGAGGCGTCTGCCGGCTTGTCACCGAGCCATACCCTGAGCAGTGCTTTGGCGAAGCCCGCACTGGCCACCTTGCCACGGATATCCCCGTTCAGGCTGACGGCGATGCCCTCAGCGGAGAAGTCAATGCCGATGGTATCGCCTTCGCGCGCCTTGCCGATACCCTTCATCAGCGCGGCGAGCTGCTCGGCCGGAGTTTTCAGCTCGGCCAGCTCGGCTGCCGTGAGGTTGTTCCGCAGGCCCTCGTCGAGCGCCAGATGCAGCGATTCGGCATCGAGTTCGCGCAGCATGCGCATGATCAGCCGGCGCGGCTGCGGGCTGTCGTAGATGGCTGCCGGCGAAGTGGTTTTCTGGCCGACATAGAGGGCCGCGACATAGACCTTGAAGAACAGTTTGCTGCGCAGGCCGGCACCGTTGAGGACCAGGTCGCTGTTGCCGACGCGGACCCGGTCGTCCACCTTGACGCCGGCCACTTCGGCCGCATGCAGACAGGGCACCGCCAGCAGTGCAGCGACCAGTGCCGCCCGGCGGATTGTTGTTGAAGCAATCATCATTTGTCTCCTCCACCGCTCTTTTGTCGGTAGTAATGTTTGTCGGCGATGTAAACCGTGCGCTCGACCACGGTATGCACGGTGCCTTGTGCATCCTTCAATTCGACCAGATAAGTCCGTTCAAGCTCCGGGTTTTTCTGCAATGCCGCCCGGATGTCCGCCACTTCCTCGTCGCTCAGGACAAAATCGGCATGCAGGGTCGAAAACCCCGGCTTGCGGTAACGAATGCTCGCCGCCTTGTCCCACACGATGTAATCGTTACCCAGCGCCGCCATGAGCATCATCGGATGCGCCCCGTCGGTGATCGCGAAGAGCGAGCCGCCGTAGAGTGAACCGACGATGTTCCTGGTCTTCCAGTTCAGCGGCAGGCTGATCCTGATATGCCGCAAGTCCTTCGCCACATGGGTCACCCGGCCGCCCGTACCGCGAAAGGCCGGATGGAAATTGAAGCCCAGACGCACCATGCGCGCCCGCCAGGCGGGAGAAAGTTTGGCTAGCCAGGCGGGTTTCATGATTTCAATTTTGGGCATTTTTTCCGGTTGACCGTGAGAATGCCGATTCTCCTTAAAGTCGTTCAATAATCCCGGCAGCCCCCATGCCGGTCCCGATGCACATGGTCACCATGCCGAACTTGCCACCCGTCCGGCGCAGGCCATGCACGGCCGTGGCAATCCGGATGGCACCGGTCGCCCCGAGCGGGTGGCCGAGCGCGATGGCGCCACCGAGCGGATTGACCTTGGCCGGATCGATGCCGAGTTCCTGCATGACGGCGATCGACTGCGCAGCGAAGGCTTCGTTGAGCTCGATCCAGTCCAGCTGATCCTGCGTGATGCCAACCTGCGCCAGCACCTTGGGGATCGCCGCGACCGGGCCAATGCCCATGATCTCCGGCGCCACGCCGCCGACGGCGTAACCGGCGAAGCGGGCGAGCGGCGTCAGGTTGTGTTCCTTCAAGACCTTTTCCGACACCAGCATCACCGCGCCGGCACCGTCGGACATCTGCGAGGAGTTGCCGGCCGTGACCGAGCCACGGGCATGGAACACCGGCTTGAGCTTGCCGAGCTTTTCCAGCGAGGCATCGGCGCGCGGGCCTTCGTCTGTATCGACTGTGCGCTCGCGCACCTTGATCTCGCCAGTCTGCAGGTCGGGCAAGCTTTCGCGGATGGTGTAAGGCGTCGTCTCGGCCTTGAAATGGCCGGCGGCGATGGCCGCGCAAGCTTTCTGGTTGGAAGCCAGGGCAAAGGCATCCTGCGCGTCGCGCGTTACCTTCCACTGGTTCGCCACCTTCTCGGCGGTCAGTCCCATGCCGTAGGCGATGCCGAGATTTTCCTCCTTGGCAAAGATGGCCGGGTTCATAGACATCTTGTTGCCCATGATCTGCGGCATCACCGACATCGACTCGGTGCCGGCGGCGATCATCACATCGGCCAGGCCAAGGCGAATCTGGTTGGCGGCATCAGCCACTGCCTGTACCCCGGAGGAGCAGAAACGGTTGATCGTGATGCCCGGCACGGTGATCGGCAGCCCGGCCAGCAACAGGCCGATGCGGGCGACGTTCATGCCCTGCTCTGCCTCCGGCATGGCACAACCGACGATGACGTCGCCGATGCGCGCCGGATCGACACCCGGCACCTGCGCGACGACGGCCTTGATCACGGCAGCCAGCATGTCGTCCGGCCGCACGTTCTTGAACATCCCGTTGCGCTTGGCCACCGGCAATCGGGTGGCGGCAACGATGTAGGCGTCTTGTATGTGTCTCATTCTTGAATTCCTTTGGTAGTTGCAAGTTGCTAGTAGTCTTGAGTTGCCAGTCTTTTGCTGGCAACGGGCAACCGACAACTGGCAACTAGTTCCTAAGCGGCTTGCCGGTATCCAGCATGTGCTTGATCCGGGCCTGGGTTTCGGGGGTTTTCAGCAGTTCGACGAACAGCCGGCGCTCGACGGTGATCAGCCACTCCTCATCGACCAGGCTCCCCGTCTCGACCTCGCCACCACACAGGGCGATGGCAGCGTATTTGGCCACCTTGTAGTCGTGGGCGGAAATCATGCCGCCTTCCTTCATATTCACCAGCATCATCTCGAAGGTCGCGATGCCGTTCTTCCCGGCGACCGGGATGGCGCGGGCCTTTGGCGGCGGGGCGTAGCCGGCCTCGGCCATGGCGCGCGCTTCGCGAATGGCCACGAAGAGCAGCTCATTGGCGTTGAACAGGATGGTGTCGGAGGGTTTGGCAAAACCGTAATCGACCGCTTCGACCGCGCTCTTGGCGACCTTGGCCATGGCGATGGTCATGAAGGCGTTTTGCAGGTAGTTGAAGACTTCGCCCGGCACGTTCGACTGCGCCGCCCACTCGGCGGCACGCACGGCGAACTCCTTGCAACCGCCGCCGGCCGGGATCAGGCCGACGCCGGCTTCAACGAGGCCAACGTAGCTTTCGAGCGCCATGACGCGCTTGCCGGCATGCATGACAAACTCGCAGCCACCGCCCAGCGCCATGCCCTGCACCGCCGCAACGGTCGGCACCTGCGCGTACTTGAGCGTTTGCGAGGCACGCTGGAATTTTTCGACCGTCTTTTCGAGCAGATCGAACTGGCCGGCGCCAATGGCTTCGGTCACCTGCGCCAGATTGGCGCCGACGGCGAACGGTGCTTCATGCCAGAGGACCACGCCGTCGAGTGTCGTTTCGGCCTGACGCACGGCGGCGATAACGCCGTCGAGCACCTCGTCACCGATGGTGTGCATCTTCGACTTGATCGACAGGATGCCGATACCGGCATCGACGGCCGGCAGTTTCCAGAGGCGAACGCCGTCGTTCTCGAACAGCGTTTCGCCCGATTTTTCGGGCGTCGCAGCAGTCTCCCCGAGCACTCGCTCGGGGAACAGCTGGCGCTGATAAACCGGCAGCGTCGAGCGGGCAACGTAGGCGTTCTTGCTGGCGGAATACGAACCCTGCGCCGTGTGCACGCCAGTCCGCCCGGCTTCCAGCGCCCAGGCCGGCAGCGGCGTGGCGCTCATGGCCTTGCCGGCCGCGATGTCGGCAGCAATCGCCTGCGCGATGTCGCTCCAGCCTGCGGCCTGCCAGGTCTCGAACGGCCCCTGCGCCCAGCCGAAGCCCCAGCGCATGGCCAGATCAAGGTCGCGTGCGTTGTCGGCCACATTTTCGAGCTGCACGGCAGCGTAATGGAAGATGTCGCGGAAGATGGCCCACAGGAATCGCGCCTGCGGATGCGCCGAGGCGCGCAGGGCTGCGAACTTCTCGGCCGGGTTCCTGATCTTCAGGATGGCGCCGACTTCCTCGGCCACTTCGCCCTCGGACTTGCGGTAATCCTGCGCCTTGAGGTCGAGAACCTGGATTTCCTTGCCCTGCTTGCGGAAGATGCCACAACGCGTCTTCTGGCCCAGCGAGCCCTGCGCGATCAGCGCCTGCAGCCAAGCCGGATTGGTGAAATAGGCGTGCCACGGGTCGTTGGGCAACGTGTCCTGCATGGTCTTGACGACGTGGGCCAGGGTATCGAGGCCGACGACATCGGCGGTGCGATAGGTGGCGCTCTTCGGGCGGCCGATCTTCGGGCCGGTCAGCGCATCGACCTCATCGAAGCCAAGACCGAAGGCCTGGGTGTGGTGCATAACGGCCAGAATCGACATGACGCCAATGCGGTTGGCGACGAAGTTCGGCGTATCGAGGGCGCGGATGACACCCTTGCCGAGACGCGAGGTCAGCCAGGTTTCCAGCGCATCGAGCGTGCTGCCGTCGGTGCTTTGCGTGCCGATGATCTCGACCAGGTGCATGTAGCGCGGCGGATTGAAAAAGTGGATGCCGCAGAAGCTTGGGCGAACAACTTCCGGCAAGCCCAGCGCCAGCGCATTCATCGACAGACCGGAGGTGTTGGACGCGATGATGGCGTTCGGCGCGAGGTGCGGCGCGATCTTCGCGTAGAGGTCGTTCTTCCAGTCCATGCGCTCGGCGATGGCCTCAATGACGAGGTCGCATTCGGCGAGCAGCGGCAGGTGTTCATCGTAGTTGGCAGCGTCGATGAACTTCAGCTTGCCCTTGCTGGCCAGGGGCGCCGGGTCCAGCTTCTTGAGGCCATCCAGCGCCTTCTTGACGATGCCGTTCTTGTCGCCTTCCTTGGCCGGCAGGTCGAACAGCACGACCGGCACATTGGCGTTGGCCAGGTGCGCCGCAATCTGCGCCCCCATCACGCCAGCGCCCAGCACGGCCGCTTTCTTCACGATCAGCTTGTTCAATTGCATCTCCTTTTATGTCTCTTGTTTTCCGCTTCGTTAATATAAAACGAACGTTTGAATTATAGAACAGCGACTCCCACGGTCAACCGGTTTTTTTGCCCAAATTCAAAAAAAATCCCCGGGCTGGCCGGGGATTGAAAAAGCACCTAATAATTTGACTAAAATGCCATTGAGCCCTGCAGGCCAAAGATCCAAGCACTGTCTTCATAGGTACCCGTCACACGACCACGCAGCGGCGCAGCAGCCGTTCCCTGATCGTTGTCGATCCGTGCATCCTTCACATACAAATAAGTGGCACCGGCGTCGATCGTCATGCTCTTGGTTGGCTTCCACTGCGCACCGAGACTGAACCAGGTACGGTCGTTGTCCGGCAATGACACCAATCGCGTCGTTGGTCCTTGCACCGGCGTCTGGTCGTAAGCGAGGCCACCCTTGAGCATCCATTCATTGTTGAGTTTGTAATTGGCCCCCACCGCGATACGCCAAGTGTCCTTGAAATCGGTATCCAGTGTTTGCGCTGTCGTCCCAACTTGCAGGCCACTCAAGGTTGCCGTCGTGCGAATAACGTCAACTTTCGGGATGCTGCTCCACCCGGTCCTGGAGACATCGCCCAGCAATTCGACACGGTCGGACAGCTTGTGGGTCACACTGAGAATCCAGACATCCGGCAAGGTGATGTCAGCACGGGCGTCCGAGCTGTTTGCTGCTGCCGGACCGGTAATTTCGATCCGCCCTGTCGTGCTGTACTTGACCTCGGAGCGATAGGAAATACCCAGTTTGGTTTGTGGTGTCAGCGTAAACAGGGCGCCCATGTTCCAACCCAGTGAATTGTCGTCGAGCGTCAATTTCAGCGGAGAAGCAGCGCCATTCACACTTATTGCGGTCAACCGTTTGTAGGTAGCCTCCAAACGCTGGATGTTCAATCCGCCGCCGAGCGATACATATTCATTGACGCGATATGCCACCGATGGATTGAGGTTGTACGTCTTCACATCAAAGGATTGCGATTGCGCTGCACCAACCCAGCGGTCATCGTATTCGGTCTTCATGCCAAAAGGTGCTCCGATACCCAGACCGACGTATAGGTCCTTGGTCAGTGCCCACGAGATATAGCCGTTGGGAATAAACCCCCAACCGCCGCCGTCGTTGCCATTTCCGGTACCGGCCAAGGCGCCGACGCTAGAGCCCTGATCGGTAAATTTGAAGCTGGTGCCAACGGCGCTGATGCCACCCGACACTTCAATCCTTTGAAGCTGAGTCATACCGGCCGGATTATAGAAAACGGTGCTGGCGTTATCGGCAATAGCAGCGGAACCCGCGTAGGCATTACCGATACCGCTAGCATTCTGCTCCAGCAACTGGAAACCCGCAGCAGCAGCGCTGCCGGAAAAGGCGATGGCGATGAGCGCCGGGATGAGGCGCAGGTTGGTTTTATTCATTGATTCGTCTCCTGTTTTATATGTATTGGGAGGGGCTCTCCCTGTACTTCTGATGCGATTAAATCTCAAACTTCGAGGTCAAACGCCGTTTGAACTGCATTTTTTCAAACGAACGTTGGAAATAAACAACACTATTTTGGTGCATTGTTTAAATGGTTCAGCGGCCCGCCTGTGAATGGGGCAAAGCCTGTTCCGAATATTACGCCAGCATCTGCCAGTTCCGGGTCGGCAACCACGCCATCGGCGACCAGTTTCCTGACGCGATCGATGAGCGGACCGACCAGGCGGTCGGCCAAGCCGGCCGGCACGCTGCCGGCAGACGCCTTGGCGGCGCGGCCGGACGACCAGTCGTAGAAGCCCTGCCCGCTCTTTTTGCCGAGCTGGTTTTTCTCAACCCGTTCGAGCAAACAGCGCGGCGCAGTGGCACCGCCAGCCAGTTGCCTGCCGGCGGCCATGGCAATGTCGAGACCGACGGTATCGACCAGTTCGATCGGCCCCATCGGCATGCCGAAGGCGAGCATCGCTTCGTCGACCGTTTCCGGTGAAATGCCCTCGTCGACGGCCCGCATGGCGGCCAGCATGTAGGGCGCCAGCACGGCGTTGACCAGGAAGCCCGGTTCACTTTTCACGGGCAACGGCAGCTTGTCGATTTGCCTCACGAAGGCGCAGACGGCCTGCACTGCAGCCGGGTCAGCCCGATCGGCCTCGACGACCTCGACCAGCGGCATCATCGCCACCGGATTGAAGAAATGGATGCCGACCAGGCGCTGCGGTTGCTGCAGCACCGTGCGCAGGTCTTCGAGCTTGAGGCTGGAGGTGTTGGTGGCGAGCACGGCGCCCGGTTTCATTCGCGGTTCGAGCGACTTGAACAGCGCGTGCTTGGCCTCGACATTTTCGAAAATGGCTTCGATGACCACATCGGCGTGCGCAGCGCCGTCGCCGTTCGGATCGGGGATCAGCCGGTCGAAGGCGTCGCGAATCCTGAGCGGCTCGCGCAGGCGTTTGCTGAACAAGGCATGCGCCCGCTTGAGGGCCGGGGCGATGCGTTCCAGCGTCTGGTCCTGCAGCGTCACCGTCATGCCGCGCAGGGCACACCAGGCGGCAATGTCGCCGCCCATGACGCCGGCACCGATGACATGAACGCGTTTGGCGACAAAATCGGATGCCTTGCCGAAGCCCTTGAGCCGTTCCTGCAGATGATAGACGCGGACCAGATTGCGCGCCGTCGGCGAGGTGATGATGCGGTCGATGATATCCGGTGCGGCCAGCGCGTTGCCGTGGTGCTTTTCCCAGAGGTCGATGATCGCGTAGGGCGCCGGATAGTGTTCCGGCCGCGCCTTCTTGGCCACCTGCTTGCGGGCGCCATTGGCGACGACCGACTTCAACGGGCCAGCCATCAGCCTCTGCATGACGGGCAGCGGCCGGCGCGGCTGGCCGGAGAGCAGCAGCTGGCGGGCAGCCATTTCCATGACGCGCGGCGGTACGCAATCGTCGGCCAGACCCATCTTTTTGGCGCGTTTGGCGTCGATGGTCTTGCCGGTCAGCATCATGTCGAGTGCCGCCGCCGGGCCAACACGTTTCGGCAGCCGCAACATGCCGCCCCAGCCGGGGAAGATGCCAAGCATGACTTCGGGCAGGCCCATCTTGGTCGCGGACTCATCGACCGCCAGCAGGTAGCGGCAAGCCAGCGCCAGTTCGAGGCCGCCACCCAGGCAGTGACCGCGGACCAGCGCCAGCGTCGGATACGACACGGCGGTCAAACGGTTGAACAGGTTCCAACCGCGCGTGACCAGCGCCCGGCCCTTCTCGGCGGAATCCAGTTGCGAGAATTCCCCGATGTCGGCGCCGGCGATGAAACCGGCTTCCTTGCCGGAACGGACGATCAGGCCGTTGGGCGGCTGCTTGTCGAGCTGGTCGAGGATGCCGTCGAATTCAGCCATCACCTCGGCCGACAGCGAGTTGGCGGATTCGCCGGCCTTGTCGAGCACAGCGACGACGATGCCGCTTTCTTCCTTGATCAGTTGCCAATGTTTCATGCCGCGCTACCCCGCTGGCCGACTTTCACGGTCAACCGGAAAAAATGGCCAAAATTGAAATCCTCGACGCGCCCACCCATTCCGTCGTTCCCGCGCAGGCGACCGAAGGAAGTGCAAAGCAGGGAGACCAGAAATGCACACGGAAAGCTCCTGGATTCCCGCCTGCGCGGGAATGACGAGTAGCGGTAGTTAGTTGATTTCATAACGCCTCCACCAGCATCGCTCCGCCCAGACCACCGCCGATGCAGATCGTGGCAATCCCGCGTTTCGCGTTGTTCCGGCGCAGCACATGCAGCAGATGCAGCACGATGCGCGCGCCCGAGGCGCCGACCGGGTGGCCGATGGCGATGGCACCACCATCCACGTTGAGCTTTTCCTCGTCCAGGCTGCCGAAGGCGCCCGGCAGGTCTAGCTGCTCGCGGCAGTATTCGTCGGACTTCCACGCCGCCTGACAGCCGAGCACCTGCGCTGCGAAGGCTTCGTTGAGTTCCCAGTAATCGACATCGTTGAGGCCCAGGCCATGGCGCTGCAGGATGGGCGTCGCGGCATGCACCGGACCGAGGCCCATCTGCGCTGGGTCGAGGCCGGCCCATTCGCTGTCGATGATCTTGCCGATGGGCTTCAGGCCCCATTTCTGCACAGCCTCTTCCGACGCCAGAATCACCCAGGCGGCGCCGTCGGTGATCTGCGAACTGTTGGCGGCCGTTATGTTGCCGTATTTCTTGTCGAAGAAGGGCTTGAGCTTGGCCATCCCGGCCATGCTGGCGTCGGCGCGCACGCCGTCGTCTTCGGCGTAGACCTTGCCTTGGCCGTCGACCACTGGAACGATCTCGTCGAAGTAGCCCGCCGACCGCGCCGACATCGCCTTCAGATGGCTTTTGACGGCGAATTCATCCATCTGCTGGCGGTTGATGCCGAATTTCCAGGCCAGGTTTTCGGCCGTCTGGCCCATGAGCAGGCCGACGACCGGGTCAGTCAGGCCCTTCATGAGGCCGATGACCGGCTTGAGCAACTCGGCCAGCGGCAATTTCAGAAAATGGCCGATTTTCTGGTTGACCGTCCGCAAACTCATCATGCCGGCGAACCAGCGCACCATGGCATCCGAATAAAGCAGCGGCGCCCGCGACAGCGCATCGACGCCGCCAGCCAGCACCAGTTCGGACCGCCCGCACTGAATGTTGGCGATGGCCGAGTCGATAGCCTGCATGCCCGAAGCGCAGTTACGCATGACCGTCCAGCCCGGCACTTTCTTGCCGCAGCCGAGACGCAGGGCGACCATGCGACCGATATTGGTTTCGTCCGGCGACGGCGCGGCGCAGCCGAGGATGACTTCGTCGAGATCGCTCGGCGTGAAGGGCTGACGCAGCAACAGGGCACGGCCGGCCTGGGTGGCGAGATCGGACGCAGCAAAGACGCCCGGCCCTTTCTGCGCCTTGAGGAAGGGCGAACGGGCTCCGTCGACGATGTAGATCGTTTTCATTGGAAGATCCAAGGCAACCCCTTCCGGCCTCCCCTTTTCAGGGGAGGAGAGGTCCGTCCGGAGACTTTCGCTCCCCCCTGACAAGGGGGGCTGGGGGGGTTCAGGTTTTTGCAGAAAAACAGCATCACGCCGCCATCCGGCATTCGGCCGGCTTGTTGGCCGTCGCCACGCCGTAATCGAACGGGAAGTCATCGACATGGACGACGATGTCGCGCAAGTGATTGCGCTGCTTCATGATTTCGTAATCGGCTGCGGAAATCACGCCGGTCTCGAAGGCCACCGTCGCAATGTCGCGCACGTTGGCCAGCGGGTTGTTGTCGAAATGACCATCCTTTTCCGCCGCGCGAATCCGCGCCTCGATGGGCTCGGCCAGCAGCGTGGCGCGCAGGGCCAGTTCGATGGCGCCGACCGGCTCGCTTTCGGTCATCGGCAGGTAGCACTCGGCGGTCAACCGGTCGCGGGTAGCCGACGGCGCGATGAGCGTCTTCGCCACCTGATGCCCGACCTCGTCGGACGGCACGACGTACGGATGGCCCCACGGGAAGATCGAGCGGTGCAGGAAGCTGGCGATGAAGCGCACCGGGAAGTTGGCGATGACGCCGTCGAAGGCCTGCTGCGCCTTGTACATCGCATCCCAGATCGCCCAGTGAGCGAGCGGCGCATCCTCGATGCGGCGGCCGTCAGCCTCGTAACGCTTGAGCGTGCAGGAAATCAGGTACATCTGGGCCAGGATGTCACCGAGGCGGGCCGACAGCTTTTCTCGGCGCTTGACGCTGCCGCCCAGCACCAGCAGCGAGATGTCGGCCATGAAGGCGAAGGCCGCCGAGAAGCGCGTCAGTTGCTGGTAATAGCGGCGCATCTCGGGCGCGACGTCGGTATTGACGCCGGCGAAGTGAGAACCGGTCATGCCCAGCCACAGCGCACGGAAACCGTTCTTGATCGTGAAGCCGATGTGGCCGAACAAGGCCTTGTCGAAATCGACGAGCCCGCGCCGGTGATCGGGGTTCTGCGCCGCCTGCATTTCGGGCAGCAGATACGGGTGGCAGCGAATGGCCCCCTGGCCGAAGATGATCAGCGAGCGGGTCAGGATGTTGGCGCCCTCGACCGTGATGCCGATGGGCACCTGCTGGTAGGCACGACCCATGAAATTGTTGGGTCCGAGGCAGATGCCCTTGCCGCCGATGACGTCCATGCCGTCATTGACGACCTGACGGGCGCGTTCGGTGACATGGTACTTGGCGATGGCCGAAACGACCGACGGCTTCTCGCCGAGGTCGACGGCGCCGGCGGTCATCGTGCGCACGGCATCCATCATGTAGGTGTAGGCTCCGATGCGGGTCAGCGCTTCCTCGACGCCTTCGAACTTGCCGACAGCCATCTTGAACTGGCTGCGCACGCGGGCGTAACCGCCAACGGCGCGTGCCGTCATCTGCGCCATGCCGGTGTTCGACGACGGCAGCGAGATGGAACGCCCTGCCGCCAGGCACTCCATGAGCATGCGCCAGCCCTGCCCGGCCATCTTCGGCCCGCCGATGATGAAATCGAGCGGCATGAAGACATCCGTGCCGCGCGTCGGGCCGTTCATGAACATGGCGTTGAGCGGGAAGTGGCGGCGACCGGTATCGACACCCGGATGGTCGTACGGCACCAGCGCGCAGGTGATGCCGACGTGCTTCTTGTCGCCGAGCAGGCCGTCCGGGTCGTAGAGATGGAAGGCCAGGCCGAACACCGTGCACACCGGGGCCAGCGTGATGTAGCGCTTGTCCCAGCTCACCCGCATGCCGAGCACTTCCTTGCCCTGGTACATGCCCTTGCAGACGACGCCGCTGTCGGGAATCGACGCCGCATCGGAACCGGCCCACGGGCTGGTCAGCGCGAAGGCCGGCACCTCAATGCCCTTGGCCAGGCGCGGCAGGTAATGGTTCTTCTGTTCCTCGGTGCCGTAGTGCAGCAGCAGTTCAGCCGGGCCGAGCGAATTGGGCACCATGACCGAGACCGACAGCGCACTGGAGCGCGTCGACAGCTTGGTCACCACCTGCGAATGCGCGTAGGCCGAGAACTCCAGCCCGCCGTACTTCTTCGGGATTATCATGCCGAGGAAGCCCTTGTCCTTGATGTAGCGCCAGGCTTCCTTGGGCAGGTCGTAAAGCTCGTGCGTGACCTGCCAGTCATTGACCAGCCGGCAGGCTTCCTCGCATTCGTGATCGAGGAAGGATTGCTCTTCCGGCGTCAGTTTCGGCACCGGGTAGCCGTGCAGGGTCCGCCAGTCCGGCTTGCCACGGAACAACTCGCCTTCCCACCAGACCGTGCCTGCTTCCAGCGCGTCGCGCTCGGTGTCCGACATCTGCGGCAGGACCTTGCGGTAGGTGGCAAAAATCGGGCGCGTGACGAGCGCCCGGCGGATCGGCCGCACGATCAGCACGGCCAGCACCGCGAGGGCGAGCAGGCCGAACAGGGCGGGAAGGTGGTTGAACATGTGCTTGTCTCCTTGATTATGGATTTTGATTTTTGGCTTTTTTCCCGGTTGACCGTGAGATTCGCCCTTAGGCGCCCTCACCCTCGAATTGCGGCAGCGGTGCACGCAATCCACCGAGCAGGAAGGACATCAGGCGCGGCACGAGGCGGTCGAGGCGGTCGGTCGAATCCTCGGCTTCGATCTGCCAGTCGGTGACCAGGCGCAAGGCGTCCGTCCCGGCGATGGCGTAGGACGTGGCGCCCAGCATGAAATGGAAGCGCCAGACGATCTCGGCCTTGGGGACTTCGGGCAGCGCCTTGAACAGCGCTTCCTTGTAGCGGTCCATCACGGCCTTGTATTCGTGCGCGAGGAAGGCGCGGATGAACTCGGACGGCTCGGTCAGCGTGCGGCCGAGCAGGCGCAGGAAGGTCATCCCGCCGCGGTTTTCGTCGCCGGCCATGCGCAACAGGGTGCCGAAGAAGGCATCGACGATGGCCGACGGCTTGACCGGCTGCCCGCCAGCTTCCGCCTCCAGGGCATCGAGCACCCGCATGCGCTCGTCGTTCAGCCAGTCCAGCCGGCGCCGGAAGACCTCCTGCATGAGCGACTCCTTGGAGCCGAAGTGATAATTCACCGCCGCCAGATTGACGCCAGCCTCGCCGGTAATCTGGCGCATCGAGGTGCCTTCATAGCCGTGCGCCATGAACAGGCGCTCACCGGCATCCAGAATGCGTTCACGGGTATCGACAGTACGGTTTTCCATGGGGAGCCTCCTCGTTATTATGATTCATACGTTCGTTTTAATCATAAGAAAAACAAGGGGGCAACGCAAGCGCTTTTTTGGTCTTCAGGAATTCCGGGCGCGGATAAAGGCGATGACGTCGTCTGCCGGCAACGGCCGGCTGTAGAGGTAGCCCTGCAGCAGGTCGCAGCCGCGACTGCGCAGATAGTCGAGCTGCTCTTCCGTCTCGACGCCTTCGGCCACCACCTTGAGGCCGAGATTGTGCGCCAGGCCGATGGTCGCGTCGCAAATCACCGAACCGTCGGTGTCGTCGCTGATTTCCTCGACGAAGGAACGGTCCAGCTTGAGATGATCTATCGGGAAAATGCGCAGATAGCCGAGCGAAGAATAGCCCGTGCCGAAATCGTCAATGGCGACGACGATGCCCATGCTGTGCAGGATGTCGAGAATGCGGACGGTCTCCGCCGGCTGTTCCATGGCCACCGATTCGGTGATCTCGAAAACCAGATCGGACGGCTTGAGGTTGTAGGCTTCGATGATGCCGCGCGCCAGGATCGGCAGATTGCCGTTGCGCATCTGGATGGCGGAAATGTTGATCCCCATTTTCACGTCGGCCAGCCCCGCCGAATAAAACTCGGCCAGTTGCCGGCTGGCGGCCCACAGCACCCACTCGCCCAGCGGCTGGATCAAGCCCGTTTCCTCGGCGATGCCGATGAATCCGCCCGGTGCCAGCAAGCCTTTCTCGGGATGCTGCCAGCGAACCAGCGCTTCGACCGCCGCCACCCGGCCGGTGACCATGTCGATGATCGGCTGGAAGTGCAGGCGGAACTCGTCGCGCGCCAGGCCCTGGCGCAAGGCATGCTCGGTCTTCAGGCGCTCCAGCGCCGCATCGTTCATCTTGGCGTCGAAGAACTGGAAGTTGTTCCGCCCCGCCGTCTTGGCGTGATACATGGCGGCGTCGGCGTTCTTCATCAGGGTTTCGCCATCGTTGCCGTCCGTCGGGAAAATCGCGATGCCAATACTCGGCGACGTGTACATGTCGTAGCCGGCAATGCGATAGCCCTCGCCGACGCTGAGCACCAGCTTTTCGGCGACCAGCGCCACCGAACTCGTATGATCGACGCCGGACAGCATGATGACGAATTCGTCACCGCCCAGGCGCGCCACGACATCGCTGTCGCGCACGTTTTCGCGCAGGCGCTTGGCCACCTCGATGAGCAGTTCATCGCCGATGTGGTGCCCCAGCGTATCGTTGATGACCTTGAAGCGGTCGAGGTCGATGAACATCACCGCGACGCGCGATCCATCGCGGCGGGCCGTCGCCAGCGCCTGGTCCATGCGCCCCTTGAGGCTCAGGCGATTGAGCAGACCGGTCAGGACGTCGTGGTGGGCAATGTGATGCAGACGTTCCTCGGCCGCCCGCTCCGACGAAATGTCGGTGAAATGGGCGATGTGGTAGAGCACCTTTCCTTCATCGTCGCGGATGACCGAAATGGAAATCCACTTCGGATAGATTCCCCCGTCCTTGCGCCGATCCCAGACCTCGCCCTGCCAGAAGCCATTGTTGATGATGCCGTCCCACATCCGCGCGTACTCTTCCTTCGTGGTTCGCCCCGCCGACAGGAAACGCGGATTCCGGCCCGCCGCCTCCTCGGCCGAGTACCCGGTCAGGCGGGTGAATGACGGATTGACCGTGATGATGTTGTTGTCGACATCGGTGATCAGGATCGCCTCGCCGCTGAACTGGACCGAACTCGCCAGCAAGCGCATCTGGGCATCCACTTCATGCTGCGTCGTGATGTCCTGCGAAGTGCCGATGATGCGCCGGGGTACGCCGTCCTTGCCGCTCTCGCCCTCGCAGTACTCCAGTACATATTTCACCCGCCCATCGGGCATCAGCAGGCGATGCCTGACCGTACTCGGCTGATCCCGGGTCACCGATTCATCAAGCGCCTTCTGAACGTTGGCACGGTCCTCGGGGTGGATCCGGGCGAAGAAATCGTCGTAGGGCGCCCCGCCTTCCACCCTGGGAATCTCGAATATCCGGAACAATTCGTCCGAGCAGCTCACCTGTCGCGTCACCAGGTCGATCTCCCAGCTACCCATCTGGGCAATCCGCTGCGCCGCGCTGAGCCGCTCTCCATTGCGCCGCAAGCTGAGGGCAATCGCCATTTCGCGCAATCGGGCGCGATACAACTCGAAGATGACGACCAGAAGGCAGCCCAGCAAGGCTGCGCCAAAAACGCTGACAACAAAGGTTCGCTGTCGCCAGGACGCCATCACATCGGATTCGGACAAGCCCGCCAACACATAGAAGGGATAGCGCTCGAGAACGCGGTAGCCATAGACCCGCTTCACCCCGTCGGCCTGCGAAACGAACTCCAGCACGCCACGGCGCTCACCTGCGGCGATTCGGTGATAGACCGGATGGGAAGTCAGCAGCGGCTTGTTGATCTCGGCTGGCGTGGGCGGCTGGCGTATCAGCAGCGCATGGTTGTCGCTGCGCCGAATGGCCAGGGCACCTGAAGGGCCGAGCTGCGACATGTCGAATATGCTTTCGAAATACGCCACCTTGATCGCAGCGCAGAGTACGCCCGACAGCCGCCCATCGTCGGCCCACAGTGCCCGCGCCAGGAAAAACACCGCCTGGTCCGACCCACGCAACCTGACGACATCGGAAAACACATCCGCCTGCCAGCGTTCCTTCGGTGCCTGTTCGAAATAGGCTTGGTCGAAAGGCGTTTCAAGGACTTGCTCTCCCGACCAGGACCGCGGGCTGCCATCCACGCCGATCACCTGCAAACCTGCCACTTCGGGCAGGGCGACCTGCAGGCGGGTCAATTCGCGGGACAATGACGGAAGCCCAGCCGCGGCAGCAGGCGCAGCAAGCGCGTCTTTCGGGACGCGTTCGGCAACCTGGGCCAACATCATGTCGACCCGCTGCAAGGACGAATCGAATTGCGTCTCCAGCAGTTCGGACTGACTGGCGGCCATGGTCCGGGCGTCGGACCAGACCTCCTGATGTGCCGACCACAGAACATACGCGAGCAGAATGAAGCCGCCGACCGCCAGGGATATCAAGGCGATCCACAACTGGTTCCCATGGCGGGCATTCTGTCCGGGTATTGTCTCCATGTCTCGCCGCTGGTCAGCAAAACGCTCTGACAGGCATTCTCCTCATCTGGATTCGGAAATGCAATGCATTGTGGGTAAAGGCCGGGGATCAGGCTGCCTATATTGCAGGAAGCGGCACTCGACCATTTCACCGGACTTGCGCTCCAGCAGCATGCGGGAGGAGGCCTCGACGATCTCCCATCGATCGAGCGGTATTTCGGCTGGAAACAGTGAATCGCCGTCAAAGGCCCGTTCGATCCGGGTCAGGTAAAAGCGCTGGCAATACGGCCAGGCGGCGGCATAAATCGAGGCTCCGCCAATCACGAATACCGGCTTCCCGGTGCTCACGGCAGCCTGCAGCCCCTCCTCCACCGTGGCGACCCGGGTGCAGCCCGGGCGCAGCGACAAATCAGCCTGGCGGCTGACGACAAAGGAGTCGACCGGAACGACATCCATCGACTCGTAGGTCAGCCGACCGATGACGAGCGCCGCGCCGGTCACCATGGATTCGAAATAGGCCAGTTCCTCGGGAATGTCCCAGGGCAGCCAGCCATCCAGACCGAGCATGCCGTTGGCTGCAACCGCGCCGATGGCCGAGATCAGCACCGGCGCCTGGCCCACTGTTCGCGCGTCAGCGTGAGCGAGATGGCAGGCGTTCCTTGCCCGTTATAAACATGGGGCTTGTGCATCGACACCCGCGCCGAGCTCACGATGGCAATAGCAAAGATGGCGTCCATCACCTCCAGAATGGAGGACTCGAGGCATTCGCAATGCGCGTTTTCTTCCAGCTTGCGGATCGCCAGAAAGATCACTTCGTAATCGACGACCTGCCGGATATCGTGCGGATTGGCCACCGCATCCACCGGCGCCCAGGCATCGGCGTGGACAATGACGGCCTGCGGGCCATGTTTTTCCAGCGGATTGCATCCGGTACGCAATTGAATGGTGGCGTCCACGGAGGCACACCAGTGATTGTCTAGCACAACGTTTTCCTTAGCTGTCGTTCCGTCAGGGCAGAAGATACCAAAGCCCGCGCCAATCAGCAGGCATAAAAACAGGCGCCGTAGCGCCTGATTCACGAAAAACCTGAAAAAACTCTCAAGCCGTGACGTTAACCAGCGTTCCCGTCTGCGGCGCGGTTGAGGTAACGACCGGTGTGGCTGCCGCCGTATAGGTCGACAGCGTATCGGACTCCAGAACCTGGGTAATCTGCTCGCTGAGATCGCTCAGTTGGGTCTGGATATCGCCCACGGCGTTCTGTGACGCCACATTCAACTTGGCTTGCGCCGCATTTTCCTGCGCCTGCCCTGATTGCACCTTCAGGGAACGGGCGTTTTCCTGCGCGCGATCGGCGACGTTCTGGGCCGCATCCGCCTTGGCCTTCAAAGCCGCAGCCTGCTGCTCCGCCTGATCAGCACTCCGCTGCGCCTGTTGCAGCTGGATTTGCGCCCACAGACCACCACTGGCCGATTGTGCGCTGGATGCCGAGCCTACCGCCATTTCATCACCCGCTGTGTCGACTCGCTCAGGCCGTCACGTTGATCAGCGTACCCGTCTGTTGCCCGTCGGCATTCCTGACCGGCGGTTTTTGTTCTTCCGTGCGCTCGACGCGCTCTTCCGGACGAGGCTCGCGCTGTTCCGCTGCCTTCAATTGTGGAGACTGCTGGGTTTGCTGGGTCTGAGTGGCCTGCGTATTCTGGCTGGAATACGTACTGATGCTGGAAGTTACAGATTGAATATCCATTTGTTCACCTCGAAACAAGAGTTCCTGAACTAACTTTACACCATTTCACGAAATATTCCAGAAGTATCCCCAGCAAGTGATACTTATAAAAACAACAAAATCACCAGCAACGCCGATATACGCTGCACTTGTCAGACAGCACAGGCAGTACGGCCCGAAAGGTGCTGTCGCACACCCTTCGGGCCGCCGTGATCGAAGCTCAATTCCGGCATGAAGCCGACAAGGAATCACATGCCAAGATAGGCCGCGCGTACCTGCTCGTTGCTGATCAATTCCTGACCGGTGCCGCTCAGCGTGATGCTGCCGGTTTCCAGCACATAGCCGCGATCGGCAATGGCCAGCGCGGCGAAGGCGTTCTGCTCGGCCAGGATGATGGTCATGCCCTGGGCCTTGAGCGTCCTGACGACGTTGAAGACTTCCTGCACGAGCAATGGCGCGAGGCCCATCGACGGCTCGTCGAGGAGCAACAGCTTGGGCCGCCCCATCAGCGCGCGGCCGATGGCCAGCATCTGCTGCTGGCCGCCGGACAGTGTGCCGGCCGGCAGGTTGCGCTTTTCCTTGAGGATGGGGAACATCGAGAAAACCTTTTCCATATCCTCGGCGACCTGCCCCTTGGGCTGGGTATAGGCGCCAAGGCGCAGGTTATCCTCGATGGAGAGCGGGCCGAAGACCTGACGGCCTTCCGGGCTCTGGCAGATGCCGTTGCGCATGCGCATGTCGGAGCGCAGCTTGCTGATGTCTTCACCGGCGAAGCGGATGCTGCCGGCGCTCATCGGTTGGACGCCGGACAGCGTGCGCAGCAGCGTCGTTTTACCTGCACCGTTGGCCCCAACCAGCGCGACCGTCTCGCCGCGCCGCACTTCGAAATCGATGCCCTTCAAAGCCTTGATGCGGCCGTAGCAGCTTTCCAGCCCGGACACCGAAAGCAGGACTTCACCGACGCCTTTGGCTGCACCGGGCTGCAGCTCGCCGGCGCTCTGGGCGCCGAGGCCGATGGACTCCGGCGCCAGGCTGGCAACGCGGTGGAACAGTTCGCGGAATTCGGCATTGGCTTTCTCGCCGAACATCGGGTCGTCGCTGTCGAGGAAGGCGCGGTCGATGTCGGCCCAGTCGTCCGCCGTCAGGACCTCGCGGGCCAGCGGCATCGCATCCTTTTCTTCGGTACGGATGTGGCTTTTCAGGCTCTGCGTGTAGGTGCGCAGCGCGCCGGCGAACTCGGCGTTGCCCAGTTTGCCGGCGGCCGTTTCGGCCAGTTGCTGGCGCAGCGACTTGAGGATTTCCGGGCCATTGCGGTGCTCGGCCTGCAGGCGGTCGAGGATCGCCCCCGCTTCCTCGCTGCGGGCGCGCAGTGCCGGGAAGAGGTAGTCGTCTTCCTTGGCGTGGTGGCAGGCATCCATGAAGTGCTCAATGTAATCAAAAATCGAGGTGAAGAAGGCCGGATCGACCTTGCTGCCGGATTCCATTTCATCGGCGACAATGTCGATGGTCGCCGCGATGCGCCACAGATTGCGGTGGTCTTCGCTGATAACGCGTAATGCTTCCATGTGTTTTCCTTCCTTACGCGTGAGCGCCCAAGTAGGCAGCGATCACATCAGGATTTCGTCTGACCTCTTCACCCGTGCCTTCGGCCAGTTTCTTGCCGTAGTCGAGCACGAGGATGCGGTCCGAGAGGTTCATGACCATCTTCATGTCGTGCTCGACGAGCACCACGGTGACGCCGGAATCGGCGACCTTGCGGACCAGATGGTCGACTTCGATGGTTTCCTTGGGATTGAGGCCGGCGGCCGGCTCATCGAGGAAGATCAGGCGCGGTTTCATGGCCAGGGCGCGGGCGATTTCCAGACGCTTGAGGGCACCGTAAGGCATGGCATCGGCCCGCGCATCGACGAAGGCGTCGAGACCGACGAAGCGCATGAGTTCGGCTGCCTCGGCCCTCGCTTCAGCGTCGCGCTTCTTGAGCGTCGGCAGACGCAGCGCCGCCTTGATCAGGTTACGATCCAGCCGCAGGTGGGCGCCGACCATGACGTTCTCGATGGCGCTCATGTTCATGCAGATCTGCAGGTTCTGGAAAGTCCGGGCGACGCCGCGCGTGGCGAGTTCGTTCGGCGACTTGCCGCCGATGGCTTCGCCGTCGAGCCTGATCTCGCCGCTGGTGGGTTTGTAGACGCCGGTGATCAGGTTGAACAGCGTCGTCTTGCCAGCGCCGTTCGGGCCGATCACGGCGTACACAATGCCGGCATCAATGCTGAAACTGACGTTCTGGACGGCCTTGACGCCACCGAAATGGATGGAGAGGTCTTTGACTTCGAGCATGCTCATGATCAGTCCCCCTTCCCGAACTTGGCGGCCAGCGTCGGCACCAGGCCCTTGGGCATGAAGATCATGCAAAGCATCAGGATGCTGCCGAAGGCGACGGTTTCCCAGCCTTCAAAGGTAGCCAGCGCCTGCGGCAAGGCGGTGAGCAATACCGCGCCGACCAGCGAGCCATAGACCGAGGCCATGCCGCCGATGACGACCATGGTGACGAGTTCGATGGAGTGGAAGAAGTCGGCCAGATTGGGCGTCACGAAACCGACGTAGTGCGCCGTGACGCTGCCCATGAGGCTGGCGAAGACAGCCGACATGACGAAGATGGCGACCTTGTAGCGAACGACATCGACGCCGACGACTTGCGAGGCGACTTCGGAACCATGCAAGGCACGCAGGGCGCGGCCGAACGGCGAGTCGATCAGGTTGAGCGAGGCCCAGACGCTGACCGAGAGCAGCAGCGCGACGACCCAGTACCACTGCTTGTCGCTGGCCAGTTCGAAACCGAACAGGCCCATGGTCGGCACCGGCATGCCGTCCGGGCCGCCGGTCCATTGCGCTTCGTTGCGGATGGCGATGTTGAGGATGATGCCGAGACCCAGCGTCGCCATGGCCAGGTAATGGCCTTTCAGCTTGAAGATCGGGCGGGCGACCAGGCCGGCAAGCAGGCCGGTGACGACGGCGCCAGCAGCCATCGCCAGCAGGGGATGCCATCCGAAATGCGTCGGCAGCACGGCCGAGGCGTAGGCCCCGATGCCGAGGAAGCCGGCGTGGCCGAGACTGATCTGGCCGGCAAAGCCGATAAGCAGATTGAGGCCGAGGACGATGACGGCATTGATCGCCATGCGGATGACGAGGTCAAGGTAGAAGCTGTTGGGGACAATGAATGGCAGCACGGCGAGGATGGCCATGACGATGTACAGGCCGAAATAGGCGTTCTTCTTCATCGTTACACCCGGTCCGTCGATTTGCCGCCGAACAGGCCGCGCGGCATGAAGAAGAGGATGAGCAGGATGAGGACGAAGGGAATCGCGTCCTTGTAGCTCGACGAGATGTAGCCGGCGCCCATGGCCTCCAGAATGCCGACCAGCAGGCCGCCGAGCACGGCGCCGAGGCCGTTGCCGAGGCCGCCGACCACAGCCGCGACGAAGCCCTTGAGGCCGAGCATGATGCCGACATCGTAGGAGGTCAGCGTGATCGGCGTGACCAGGATGCCGCCGAGCGCGCCGAGGGCGGCCGACATGGCGAAGCTCATGAACAGCACCCAGCTCGTGTTGATGCCGACCAGTTCAGCCGCCACGCGGTTGTACGAGGTGGCGAGCATGGCCTTGCCCTGCAGGGTGCGGTTGAAGAAGTACCACAGCGCGATGACGACGAGCGCCGTAACGCCAAGCACCCAGAGGCTTTGCGGCAGCAGCGTGGCACCGAGAATCTGGATCGGTTCATCGCCGGAAAAGGCCGGCAGGCTGAAGGTGTTCTTGCCGAGCCAGACCTGGATCAGGCCACGGATGACGAGCGAGGCGCCGATGGTGATGATGATCAGGGTCACCGTTTCGGCGCCCTTGACCGGTTCGATGGCCAGCTTCTCGACGATGATGCCGACGATGGCCGGGATCAGGATGGCGAGCAGCAGCGCGACGGGCAGCGGCAAGCCGGCCTGGGTGAAGTACACGGCGAGCATGCCGCCGAGCATGATGAATTCGCCCTGGGCGAAATTGATGACGTTGCTGGCGTTGTAGATCAGCGTGAAGCCGAGGGCAGCCAGCGCGTAGGTCGCGCCGACCGTCACCCCGGAAAACAGGAATTGCAGGAATTGGGCAAGCATCACGCGCCCCCTTTCCGCTGTCGAGTCGTGTTCATGTCGTCTCCGTTCTAGTTATGCGTGCGTGTATCGCACTTTTACGGTCAACCGGAAAAAATGGCCAAAATCAAAATGCCAGCAGATGATCGGCATCGGCCGTCACCGGCTGCTGCTGGGCGAAGAAGCCTTCCGTATGGATCAGGCCATCCTGGGCGCCCTGCGCCTTGACGGCGGCAACGCTGGCATCGACGAATTCCGGACTGCCGGCGATGAAAATGGTGTGCTTCGACAAGTCCTTGAAGAGTTGCGGCAGGACGACGTCGACGCGACCGGACAGGTAACCGTCGGCCGTCTCGCGGGTCAGCGTGACCTTGTAGTCGAAGTTGCGATGCTTGGTCCGCCACCAGGCCATCATGCCCTGGCTGTAGACATCTTCCTTGGTGCGGGCCGAGAAGAGCATGGTCACCGGCTTCTTGAAACCGCGCCGCAAGGCCGCTTCGGCCAGCGCCAGCACGGGCGCCAGACCGGTGCCGGCGGCGATGCACAGAACCGGCGTGTCGACCGACGGGTCGCCGATGAAGGTGCCGTAGGCGCCGGAAACCTTGACGCTCTCGCCGACGTTCAAATGGTCATGCACCCAGTTGCTGGTCACGCCGCCATCGGCGCGGGCGACTTGCAGCACGAGCTCGCCATCGGGGCGCGGCGCGTTGGAAATGGAATAGGCGCGGGCCGGAATGTCGGCGCGCGGATTGCCGAGCGTGACGTACTGGCCGGGCCAGTAGCGGATTGGCTGGCCGACGGGACGCAGGCGCAGTTCGACGACGCGGGCGGCGATCTGCCGCTTGTCGGTGACCACGAACAGCGCATCCTCGCGCGGCGGGAAGAGCTTGGGCTTGGCATCCTCGGTGCCCCACTCGATGGTGATTTCCTCGGAAATCGGCTTGGCCATGCACATCAGGCCGTAGCCCTGCTTGCGCTCGTCCTGGGAGAGCGCCATGTCGAGGACCATGCCCTGGTCGAACTGGCCGGACGTGACCTTGACCTTGCATTCGCCGCAGGCACCGGCGCGGCAGTTGTTGGGCAGCGCGTAGCCGGATTTTTCCAGGGCCATCAGGACGGTGTCGCCGTAGGCACATTCGACCGACTTGCCGGAGGGTTGCATGATGATGCGAGCCATTTTTGTCTTCCTCTCTGTTGTTATGTCTCTGTTGCGGCAAAGCCGGCACCCCTCGCGGGGCGCCGGCTGATTTCATTTTTGCGGCTTTTTTCCGGTTGACCGTGAAAGGGTCAGAAAACCGGAATGATGTCGTCGAGATCGACGTCGCTGACTTCCTGGCCGGTGATGCCGACTTCCGGAATCGCCGGGAACGGGATGTTGTAGCGGTCGAGCACGCCCTTCAGGTTGACCATCGCGTTCTTCCAGTTTTCCTTCTTGGCCTCGTAGGTCGGGATACCGAAACCGGCACCGCGGGCAACCTCTTCGGCTTCACGCTGGTTGGCGATGAAGTCGGCCGGCAGGTCCCAGAATTCCATCGGCGGCTCGAACAGCACGGCCGACAGGAACAGGTAGCCAGCGCGGATCTGCTTGGTGACGACGGCCTTGGTTTCTTCCTTGAGGCCCGGGTAGTCGCGTTCCATGACGGCCATGCAGATCGCCATGTGACGGCCTTCGTCGCGACCGATGTTCTTGAAGCCTTCCTTGAAGACAGCTTCGCGGGAATTGTCGAACATCTGCTTGAAGATGGTGGCAGCAGCGATTTCGCCCATCAGGAAGGAGCTGAACAGCACGGCCAGGTCGTACTTCGGCACAGCCTGCTTGTAGCCGTTCCAGTAACGGGCACCGTTGAAGTACAGCCACTGCACGTTCTTCTGCAGGCGCTTGCCGAGTTCGGTCTTCGGCTGATAGGTGATCGGGTCCGGGTGATTCAACAGCTTGGTGATGGCCAGGCCGCACATGATTTCGTGGTTCTGCTCGTCGCGGGTGACCGAGAAGAAGCACTTGCGAACCGGATCTTCCTCATGCACTTCATAGGTCTTGATCAGCGCTTCGGCAAAAACCGGGGGTGCGGATGCATCGAACACGGACAGCAGGCTCCACCAGTAAGCGATGGACTCACGCTCTTCCCAGGTGTAGCTATCGACGTCCAAGGTATCCCAGGGCAGCTTTTCCGGATCCCAGTCTTCACGACGGGCAGCTTCCCAGACTTCCTGCAGCTTCTTGGTCTTGCTGTGCCAGGACAGCGGATACACGTTCGGTTGCTGGATTTCCGGCGGGAATTCCATCTTGTCGGCAAATCGTTCTTTATTACCAGCCATGTCTCACTCCTTATATGGGTTTCGTCATCAGGTGATCTGCATTCCGGTCATCCGAAACGCGATGGACGAATAATGATACATCGCGATTAGTTGTGTCAACATTTTTTGTATCGGTTTGATGAAAATTTTTTCCGGAACAAATTTTACATTTCAGAACTTCGAAAATTTATCCGACAAAAATTTACAATATACAATTGTTTTCATTATTGTTTTTTTACTTTGAGTAACCGTTTTCATTATTCAGAACCTAAAAATTTGTCACTTTTTACGATACCAACAATTGACTTTTCAAAACTTAATTCGTATCGTGTAAGCAGATTGGTGCCACCTTGACGAGCACCTGCCCAGAAAAACACCCGATGGAGATACCGATGTCCCTGCAACTACTGGAAAAGCACCGCGCCACCCTCGACGGCGCCCTCAACGCCATCCGGACCCGTGGTTACTGGTCGGCCTATAACGAGATGCCCAGCCCCAAGACTTACGGGGAGACCGCGGCAGACGACGGCAAGAAAGCGTTCGACGCCCACCTCGGCAAGCAGTTCGATTTGCAGCAGCCTGGCCAGACCGGCTGGACCGGTGGCGAACAGTCGCCCTACGGCATCGACCTCAATGTGCAATACCCCGTCTGCGATCACGAAGCCCTGATCGCCGCCGGCCAGCAGGCGATGACCGGCTGGCAGAAGGCCGGCGCCGATGGCCGCACCGGGATCTGTCTTGAAATTCTCGACCGCCTCAACAAGCAGAGCTTCGAACTCGCCCATTCAGTCATGATGACTACCGGCCAGGGCTGGATGATGGCCTTCCAGGCCGGCGCCCCGCACGCCCAGGACCGCGGCCTCGAAGCCGTCGCCTACGCTTACCGCGAAATGAGCTTCGTTCCCGGCGAAACGACCTGGGAAAAGCCGCAGGGCAAGAACCCGCCGCTCGTCATGAAGAAGCACTTCGAACTCGTCGGCCATGGCGTCGGCGTCGTCGTCGGCTGCGGCACCTTCCCGACCTGGAACACCTACCCCGGCCTGTTCGCCGCGCTGGCCACCGGCAACGCCGTGATCGTCAAGCCGCACAGCAACGCCATCCTGCCGGCCGCCATCACCGTGCGCACCATTCGCACCGTGCTCGCCGAAAACGGCATCGACCCCAACCTCGTCACCCTGTGCGTCGCCACCGAGCGCGCCACGACACAAGAATTGGTCACCCACCCGGCCGTCAAGTCCATCGACTTCACCGGCGGCAACGTCTTCGGCCAGTGGCTCATCGACAACTGCCGCCAGGCCCGCGTCTATGCCGAGCTGGCCGGCGTCAACAACATCGTCATCGACTCGACCGACGCCTACAAGCCGATGCTGCGCAACCTGGCCTTCACGCTGTCGCTCTACTCCGGTCAGATGTGCACCACCTCGCAGGCCATCTTCGTTCCGGCCGGCGGCATCGAGACCGAGGACGGCCACAAGTCCTACGACGACGTCTGTGCCGACCTCGCCCGCGCCGTCTCCGGCTTCCTGTCCAAGCCGGAAGTCGCCCTCGCTGTGCTCGGCGCCGTCCAGTCGGCCGATACGCTCAAGCGCATCAACGAAGCCGACAGCGGCGCGCTCGGCAAGGTCATCCTGGCCTCGACCAAGCTCGACAACCCGGAATTCCCGAAATCCGAAGTACGCACGCCCGTCCTGCTCGCCTGCGATGCAGCCAACGAGGCCGCCTACATGGAAGAACGCTTCGGCCCGATCAGCTTCATCGTCAAGGTCGCCGACACCGCGGCCGCCATCGCCCTCTCCGAGCGCATCATCACGACCCATGGCGCGCTGACTGCCGGCATCTACTCGACCAAGGCAGAGGTCATCGACGCGATGACCGCCGCCACCATGCGCTCCAAGGTCGCCCTGTCGATCAACCTGACCGGCGGCGTCTTCGTCAATCAGTCGGCCGCCTACTCGGACTACCATGGCACCGGCGGTAATCCCGCCGCCAACGCTTCCTACGCCGACGCCGCCTTCGTCGCCAATCGATTTGTAGTCGTCCAGCGCCGCTACCACATCTAAACGTATGCATAAATCTACTGCGCTCGCCCATCCCGGCCCTGCGATGCTCGCCGTACTTGAGTACGACTGCGCTTCTCTGGCCGGCCTGAACGGGCTCGCTACGATTTCTGCACACGTTTCGGAGAACTGAATGAACTTTCAAACCATCACCTTCAACGTCGACGCCGGCATTGCCCGTCTGACACTGAACCGCCCGGACAAGCTCAACAGCTTCACCGGCGAGATGCACGCCGAACTGCGCGTGGCCCTCGACAGCATCCAGAACGACAAGACCGTCCGCGTCCTCGTTCTCACCGGCGCCGGTCGCGCCTTCAGCGCCGGCCAGGACCTCGCCGATCCGGACATGGCCAAGATCGACGGCAAGATGCCGGACATCGGCAACGTCGTCGAGCGGAACTACAAGCCACTGATCATGCGCCTGCAGAACCTGCGCGTGCCGACCATCGCCGCCGTCAACGGCATTGCTGCCGGGGCCGGCGCCTCGGTGGCGCTGGCCTGCGACCTGTGTATCGCCACCAAGTCTGCCTCCTTCCTGCAGGCCTTCTCCAAAATCGGCCTGATTCCGGACACCGGCGGCACCTGGTTTCTGCCGCAGCGCGTCGGCATGGCCCGCGCCATGGGCCTCGCCCTGCTCGCCGAAAAAATGCCGGCCGAAAAGGCTGCCGAATGGGGCCTGATCTGGGAATGCACGGAAGACGCCGACTTCGCCGCCCGCATCGATACGCTGGCCAAGCAACTGTCAACCGCCCCGACCAAGGCGCTCGTTCGCACCCGCCAGGCCATGCACGCCGCCCCCGGCCACACGCTTGAGCAGCAGCTTTCCTTCGAAGGCAGCTTCATGCGCGAGCTGGGCTGGAGCCCGGACTACGCCGAGGGCGTCGCCGCCTTCATGGAAAAACGTGCCCCCAAGTTCACCGGAGAGTGACAGCGTGAGCCACCCACCCCTGCCCCAACAGGCCGTTGTTGCCGTCGTCGGCACCGGCGCCATGGGCGCCGGCATCGCCCAAATAGCGGCGGCCGCCGGCCACCCGGTCAAGCTGCTCGATGCCCGGCCCGATGCGGCCGTGCGCGCCGTCGCCGGCATCCGCGCCCAGTTTTCCAAATTAGCCGAAAAAAACCGGTTGACCGTGGAAGCCGCCCAGGCCGCCGGTGATCGCCTGCAAGCCGTCGAAAAAATCGACGAGCTGGCCGATTGCGCGCTGGTCGTCGAAGCCATCGTCGAAAACCTCGAGGCCAAGCAGAAGCTCTACGCCGATCTCGAAGCGATCGTCGGCCCCGACTGCATTTTCGGCACCAACACCTCGTCGATTTCCGTGACTGCCATCGGCAGCGCCTTGAAGCGCCCTGAACGCCTTGCCGGCCTGCACTTCTTCAACCCAGCCCCGCTCATGGCGCTGGTCGAGATCGTTTCCGGCCTGGCTACCGACAAGACCGTCGCCGACACGCTGTTCGCCACCGCTGCCGCGTGGGGCAAGACCCCGGTACACGCCAAATCGACGCCGGGTTTCATCGTCAATCGCGTCGCCCGCCCCTACTACGCCGAGGCCCTGCGCCTGGCCCAGGAAGGCGCTGCCGACTACGCCACCATCGACGCCGTGATGCGCGAGGCCGGCGGCTTCCGCATGGGGCCATTCGAACTCATGGACATGATCGGCCACGACGTCAATTTCGCCGTGACCAATTCCGTCTGGCGCGCCTTCTACAACGACCAGCGCTTCCTGCCCTCGCTCATCCAGCAGGAACTAGTTGATGCCGGCTTCTTCGGCAAGAAGACCGGCCGCGGTTTCTACGACTACCGCGACGGCGCCGTAAAGCCCGAAGCGCAGACCGAAGCCGCGCAAACCCCGGCCGGCAAGATCACGGTTTACGGCCATTCGGCCGCCGCCGATGCCCTGGCCGACCGCCTCGACCACAGCGGCCTGTCCTTCAGCCGCGCCCCGGATAACGATGGTCGCGTCGCCGACATCGGCCGTGCCACGCTCTATGTCACCGATGGCCGCAGCGCCACCCAGCGTGCAGCTGAAACCGAGGTCGCCAACACCGTGCTGATCGACCTCGCACTCGACTACAGCAAGGCGACCCGCCTCGCCATCGCAGCCGCCGAACAATGCGATCCGGCCGCTATCTCGGCCGCCACCGGCCTGCTTCAGGCCGCCGGCTTTGCCGTCTCGCGCTTCCTCGACATCCCCGGTCTCGCCGTCATGCGCACCGTCGCCATGCTCGCCAACGAAGCGGCCGACGCGGTCAATCAGGGCGTCTGCTCCGAAGCGGCGGCCGACTCAGCCATGCGCCTCGGCGTCAATTACCCGCAAGGGCCGCTGGCCTGGGCCGATGCCGTCGGCGTCGCGACCATCCGCAACGTGCTGGCCAATCTCGGCGCCAGCTATGGCGAAGACCGCTACCGCATTTCCCCGCTGATTCAGCGCGCCGTTTTTGCCGGAAGAAAGATCCATGACTGAACACAAGCTTTCCCCCGTCGAAGCGCAAGCCCTGGCTGACGCCACGGCCGAAGCAATGTATTCGCGTGACCGCGCTGCCCAGGCACTGGGCATCAGGATCGTCCGCGTCCAGCCCGGCGCCTCGCTGCTCACCATGGTCGTCCGCAGCGACATGGTCAATGGCCACCACATCTGCCACGGCGGCATGATCTTCAGCCTGGCCGACACGGCCTTCGCCTACGCCTGCAACAGCTACAACAAGAACACCGTCGCCTCGGCCTGCCACATCGATTTCCTGGCCCCTGCCAAGGAAGGCGAGACGCTCGAAGCCGAGGCCGTCGAGCGTTCCGCCTCAGGCCGCACCGGCGTCTACGACATCACCGTGCGCATCGCCGGCGGCAAGACCGTCGCCCTGTTCCGCGGAAAAAGCTATCGCATCAACGGCGAAGTCATCGCCGGACTGCAACAGGCCGACTGAGCCTGACCTACCCAAGAGAGGAGACAAACATGACCGTCAAGAAACCCCTGCCCGGTGACCTTGAGCCGATCGAAACCGCCAGCCGCGATGAAATCTCCGCGCTGCAACTCGAACGACTGAAGTGGTCGGTGCGCCATACCTACGACAACGTCGAGCCGTATCGCCGCAAGTGCCTGGAAAAAGGCGTCCATCCGGACGACCTCAAGACGCTGAGCGACCTGGGCAAGTTCCCGTTCATGACCAAGCTCGACCTGCGCGACAACTACCCGTTCGGCCTCTTCGCCGTGCCACGCAACAAGATAGCCCGCCTGCATGCTTCAAGCGGCACGACCGGCAAATCGGTCGTCGTCGGCTACACCCAGAAGGATATCGACAACTGGGCCAGCGTCGTCGCCCGCTCCATCCGCGCTGCCGGTGGCCGGGCCGGTGACATGGTCCATGTCGCCTACGGTTACGGCATGTTCACCGGCGGTCTCGGCGCCCACTACGGTGCCGAAAAGTTGGGTTGCATCGCCGTGCCGATGTCCGGTGGCCAGACCGAAAAGCAGGTCCAGCAGATCATGGACTTCAAGCCGGAAATCATCATGGTCACGCCGTCGTACTCGCTGGTCATTGCCGAGGAATTCGAGCGTCTCGGCATCAAGCCCGAGGAAATCTCGCTCAAGGTCGGCATCTTCGGCGCCGAGCCGTGGGGCGAAGGCATGCGCCACGAGATCGAGCGCAAGCTCGGCATCGACGCCATCGACATCTACGGCCTGACCGAAGTCATGGGCCCGGGCGTCGCCTGTGAATGTATCGAGACCAAGGACGGTCCGGTGATCTGGGAAGACCATTTCTACCCCGAGATCATCGACCCGGAAACCGGCGAGGTGCTGCCTGACGGCGAAGAAGGCGAACTGGTGTTCACCTCGCTGACCAAGGAAGCATTCCCGGTCATCCGCTACCGCACCCGCGACCTGACCCGCCTGCTGCCGCCGACCGCCCGTTCCTTCCGCCGTATCGGCAAGATCACCGGGCGTTCCGACGACATGCTGATCATCCGCGGCGTTAATGTCTTCCCGACCCAGATCGAGGAGCAGATCCTGCGCGACCAGCGCCTGGCCGGCAATTACCAGGTCGTCGTCACCCGCGACGGCCACATGGACAATCTCGAAGTCCGTTGCGAAGTCCAGCGCGAGCTGTCCGGCAAGCTCTCAGCTACAGACATCCAGCAGATCAGCAAGGAACTCCAGCACCGCATCAAGACCATCATCGGCGTGTCGACCAAGATCACGGTCATGGAATACGACTCGATCCCGCGCACGCAGGTCGGCAAGGCCAAGCGCGTGCTCGACGAGCGTCCGAAGCAGAACTGAGGCTGGTAGCCCGCGCGCCACTCGCTCCTAACAACTCGATCCTGGATCCTAAAAATGTCTGAAGCCTTTATCTGCGACGCCATCCGCACCCCCATCGGCCGCTACGGCGGCGCGCTCTCCGGCGTGCGTGCCGACGACCTCGGCGCCATCCCGCTCAAGGCGCTCATGGAGCGCAATCCGCAGGTCGACTGGACCGCCGTCGAAGACATCATCTACGGCTGTGCCAACCAGGCCGGCGAAGACAATCGCAACGTCGCTCGCATGTCCGGCCTGCTCGCCGGCCTGCCGGTCGAGGTACCGGGCACGACGGTCAACCGCCTGTGCGGTTCAGGTATGGACGCCATCGGCCTCGCTGCCCGTTCGATCAAGTCCGGCGAAACCGAATTGATGATCGCCGGTGGCGTCGAAAGCATGTCGCGCGCCCCCTTTGTCATGGGCAAGGCTGAATCGGCCTTCTCGCGCAACGCAGCGATTTTCGACACGACCATCGGCTGGCGCTTCGTCAATCCGGCGATGAAGAAACTCTACGAGACGCATTCGATGCCGCAGACGGCCGATAACGTCGCCGCCGATTTCGCCATCGGCCGCGCCGACCAGGATGCCTTTGCCCTCCGCTCGCAACAGCGCTGGGCCGCCGCCCATGCCGCCGGCCGTTTCGCCGACGAAATCGTGCCGGTGGTCATCCCGCAGAAAAAGGGCGACCCCAAGGTCGTCGATACCGATGAACACCCGCGCCCGGAAACGACGCTGGAAATGCTGGCCAAGCTCAAGGGCGTCAACGGCGCGGAATTGTCGGTTACGGCCGGCAACGCCTCGGGCGTCAATGACGGCGCCTGCGCCCTGCTCCTCGCCTCTGGTGCTGCCGCCGAGCAATATGGGCTCAAGCCACTGGCCCGCGTCGTCGGCATGGCGACGGCCGGCGTGCTGCCGCGCATCATGGGTTTCGGCCCGGCGCCCGCGGTGCGCAAGGTGCTGGCCAAGACCGGCCTGAGCCTTGAGCAGATGGATGTCATCGAACTGAACGAAGCCTTTGCAGCGCAAGGGCTGGCGGTGCTGCGCGATCTAGGCCTGGCCGACGATGCGGCGCATGTGAATCCCAACGGCGGCGCCATTGCGCTCGGCCATCCGCTCGGCATGAGCGGCGCCCGACTGGTTACCACCGCCGCCTATGAACTCAAACGCCGTGGCGGTCGCTATGCCCTGTGCACCATGTGTATCGGTGTCGGGCAAGGGATCGCCATGGTGATCGAGCGTGTGTGATTTAGTTGTTAGTCATTAGTTGCTAGCGAGCGAGACCATCTTCAACCCTGGAGGAGACAAACCCATGAATAAAAGCATCAAAAAACTCATTGCCGGTTCCGCACTGGTTCTTGGCGCGTTCAGTGCCATTGCTGCTGAGCCGATCAAGATCGGTTCCGTGCTGTCGGTCACCGGCCCGGCCGCCTTCCTTGGCGACCCGGAACTGAAGACCCTGCAGATGTACGTCGAAGACATCAACAAGAAGGGCGGCGTACTCGGCCGTCCGCTCGAACTGGTCCATTACGATGATGGCAGCGATGCCAGCAAGGCCAACGGTTTCACCAAGCGCCTGATTGACGACGACAAGGTCGACATCCTGGTCGGCGGCACAACCACCGGCGCTACGATGTCTGCTGCCCCGTTGGTCGAAAAGGCAGGTATCCCGTTCATCTCTCTGGCCGGTGCCGTGGTCATCGTCGAACCGGTGAAGAAATTCATCTTCAAGACCCCGCATACCGACCGCATGGCCGCTGAAAAGGTCTTCGAGGACATGAAGAAGCGCGGTATCAGCAAGGTTGCCCTGTTCTCCGAAACGAGCGGCTTCGGTGGTTCCGGCAAGAAGGAAAGCGAGGGCGTCGCGGCCAAGTACGGCATCACGCTGGTGGCCAACGAAACCTACGGTCCGAAAGATACCGACATGAGCCCGCAGCTCACCAAGATCAAGAACACCCCGGGAGTCCAGGCCGTGTTCATCTTCGGTCTCGGCCAGGGCCCGGCCATCGCCACCAAGAACTACAAGCAACTGGGCATTACGCTGCCGCTCTACCACGCCCACGGCGTCGCTTCCGAAGAGTTCATCAAGCTGGCCGGCCCGGCTGCCGAAGGCGTTCGCCTGCCGGCTGCCGCCCTGCTCGTCGCGGACAAGCTCGATGCCAAGGACCCGCAGAAGCCGATCGTGACGGCCTATACCAAGGCCTTCAACGACAAGTGGAAGACTGACGTTTCGACCTTCGGCGGCCACGCCTATGATGGTCTGATGCTGGCGGTCGATGCCATCAAGCGTGCTGGCAGCACCGACAAGGCCAAGGTTCGTGATGCGATCGAAGCGACCAAGGGCTATGTCGGCACCGGCGGCATCGTCAACATGTCGGCCACCGATCACATGGGTCTCGACCTGTCGGCCTTCAAGATGCTGGAAATCAAGAACGGCGACTGGACTATCGCCAAGTAAAGCAACGTTCATTCGACTTGGGCCGCCAGGGGGCAACTCAGGGCGGCCATTTTTTTGGAGCACAGCAATGACTCAGGTAGTTCTGACCGAAACTCACGGCAAGGTAGGTCTCATCCGCATCAACCGGCCGCAGGCGATGAATGCCCTGAACGCCGAAGTGATGGCCGGCATCGGTGCCGCCATCGATGCTTTCGAGACCGATGAAAACATCGGCTGCGTCGTCATCACCGGCAATGAAAAAGCCTTCGCCGCCGGCGCCGATATCGGCGCCATGAAGGATTACGACTACATGCACGCCTACAAGAACGACTACATCACGAACGGCTGGGAGCGCATCAAGACGGCCCGTAAGCCGGTGATCGCAGCCGTCGCCGGTTTTGCCCTGGGCGGTGGTTGCGAGATGGCGATGATGTGCGACATGATTTTCGCGGCCGATACGGCCAAGTTCGGCCAGCCGGAAATCAAGCTCGGCACCATGCCCGGCCTGGGCGGTTCGCAGCGCCTGCCCCGCGCCGTCGGCAAAGCCAAGGCCATGGACATGTGCCTGACCGCCCGCATGATGGACGCGGTCGAAGCCGATAAATCCGGCCTCGTCGCCCGCGTATATCCGGCTGACCAGTTGATCGACGAGACACTCAAGGCTGCTGCCACCATCGCCGCTTTCTCGCTGCCCGTCATCATGATGATCAAGGAATCGGTCAATCGCGCCTACGAGTCATCGCTCAACGAAGGGCTGCTCTTCGAGCGTCGCGTCTTCCATTCGACCTTCGCCCTCGAAGACCAGAAGGAAGGCATGGCGGCCTTCGCCGAGAAGCGCAAACCGACCTTCAAGAACCGCTGAGGCAGACCATGTACGAAACCCTCGAAATCGAACGCAGCGGCAAGGTCGCAACGATCTGGATGAACCGCCCGGCGGTCCTCAACGCCTTCGACGAGCAGCTCATCGCCGAGTTGGCCCGAGCCTGCGACCAACTTGATGCCGACCAGAGCGTCCGCGTCGTCATCCTCGGCGGCCGTGGCAAGCATTTTTCTGCCGGCGCCGACCTCAACTGGATGAAGCGCGCCGCGCAATTCACCCACGAGCAGAACGTCGAGGATGCACGCAAGTTTGCCGGCATGCTGCGCACCCTCTCGGAAATGAGCAAGCCGACCATCGCTCGCGTCCAGGGCGCCGCACTGGGCGGCGGCACCGGCCTGACGGCGGCCTGCGACATGGCCATCGCCAGCAGCGATGCCGTCTTTTCAACCTCGGAGGTAAAGTTCGGCATCATTCCGTCGGCGATCAGCCCCTACGTCCTGCGCGCCATCGGTCCGCGCCATGCCCTGCGTTACTTTCAGAGCGCCGAGCGCATCAGCGCGGCACGTGCGCTGGAAATTGGCCTGGTCGGTGAAGTCGTCGCGCACGAAGAACTCGACGCGTGCATCGGAAAGCTCGTCGACGCGCTGCTGCAAGGCGGCCCATTGGCGCAAAAAGCGGCCAAGGACCTGATTTCGACGGTCAACGGGAAAAAAATCGATAATTCAATATCCGAGGAAACCGCCCAGCGCATTGCCCGCCAGCGCGCCACCGACGAGGCGAAGGACGGCATCGCCGCGTTTCTCGAAAAGCGTCAGCCTGCCTGGCTGGCCTGAATTGTCAGGCCGGCACTTTCGGCTCGCCGCTGGCACCGAGGCGCAAGGACAGCGCCTCGGCGTGGCGCTTGACGCTGCTCACCACCTCGCCCTCGGGCGAGATGTCGAACATGCCCTGAACGCCGACCACCAGCACGGACATCGTGATTTCGTTCTTGAAATTGAAAACCGGCGCCGCCACAGCCTCGACCCCCGGCACCTTGTGCTGACCGTTAGTGGCCGCAAACCCCTTGGCGCGCACATCGGCGAGCATCGCCTCAACCGCTGCCTTGCTCTTCAACTCCGGCGGCAAGCGGGCATTTTTCAACTCCTCGTTGATCATCGGGGAAACCAGTTTTTTCGGCATCCATGCCGCAAAGACGCGGCCGGTCGCAGAACTCAACAGATCGAGCACCGTCCCCGTAATGACATTGACCGTGATCGGGCGGCGCGGACGCTCCCAGCGCACGATCACCGGCCCACGATCTCCCCAGACGGCCAGCGCGGTTGTCTGGTTGATTTCATCACGCATTTCGGCGATGGCGTTCAGTCCGAGACGAACGCGATCAAGGCGATCAAGGGCAACCAGTCCGAGGTTGAGCGCGAAACTGCCCAGGTCGTAGCGCGAACTCATCGGATCCTGCTCGACCAGGCCGGCGCGAATCAGGCTGACCAGATAGCGGTGCGCCTTGGACGCCGGCATGTCCGCCGCTGCCGCAATATCCTTGAGCATCATCGAACGCTGCCCATCGACCATGGCGCGCAGGATGGTCATCCCGATTTCCAGCGACTGTACGCCATGCTTCCCTTCGAGTTCTTCGCTCATGCCGCCCCCTGAGTTACGTTATATAAAACTAGTTCTATAATACAGCACATCTTATAAAGAAACGCATTCATGACTTCACTTCGTGTTTACGCCATCGACGGCATCGTCCCGGTCGTCGACCCCACCGCCTACGTGCATCCCAGCGCCGTGCTGATTGGCGACGTCATCGTGGGTCCTGGCTGCTATGTCGGCCCCTGCGCGAGCCTGCGTGGTGATTTCGGTCGCCTGATACTGGAGGCCGGCGCCAACTTGCAGGACACCTGCGTGATGCACGGCTTTCCGGGTACCGACACGGTGGTCGAAGAGAACGGGCACATCGGACATGGTGCGGTTCTGCATGGCTGCCGCATCGGCAAGAACGCCCTCATCGGCATGAACGCAGTCATCATGGACAACGCGGTGATCGGCGAATCGAGCATCGTGGCCGCCTCGGCCTTCGTCAAGGCCAGCCAGGAAATTCCGCCGCAAACGCTGGTCGCCGGCGTGCCGGCCAAGGTCATTCGCCCGCTGAGCGACGAAGAAATGGCCTGGAAATCTGAAGGAACGCGAACCTATCAGGATCTGACGCGGCGCTGTCTCGCAACCCTGGTCGAAACGACGCCATTGGCCGCGATCGAGGCAGACCGCAAGCGCATCCACATGCCCGATGTCATTCCGCTCACGGAACTGAAAAAACGGGGTAGCTGATCAGACGGTCAGCGGGTCGTACTGCGAGAAACGCTCGGGCAGGCTCGCGTCTTCGGCTGGAACGCGACCATCGGAAAGGCAGAGCATCTTGTCGAGATGGCGGCTGGAAAGCGGCTCCAGGCGCTTGTAGAGTTCCTTGCAAAGCAGGCGTGCCTGCTGGCCGGGCCAGTCGCCTGGCAACAAGACTTCCGGCAACTCCGGATCGCGCAACAGGAGGCGACGATAGTCATGGATCAACAACGCCCTGACCAAAAAAGCATCCTGTTCGCTAACGTCGGTCAGGTGGTCTCGCCGCAATTCGTCGAGAATCGGCATGTAGACCGACACGAACTGCCCGTAGGCTTCAGCCAGGCTGCCCAAATCCCACGAACGGCGAACCAGGTCGGAATCGCTGGCTGAGAGCGCCGAGCGCGAATCTGCGGCAAACAACGGAAGCAGTGAGCCCAGTGCCGACGACAGTCCTTCCGCCACCAGCGCATCGAGCACGCTGGAAAGCTCAGCGCTCGGGTGCACAAAGCAATCCCCACCCAACACGCCAAAGCCCTGCCAGAAGAGGGCTCGCCGAACCTGCTCACGAACCTTGGGCTCCAGATCGCCAACCACCAGGATGAGGCGCCAACGGCGATCCCAGAGCGGCGCATGCGACGCATAAATATGCCGTGAGGCCTCCTCGAAACGCCGACGACCCGACGGGGTCAGGACGTAGTCCGCCCGTCGTCCAACCGTCTCCGTGCGCAGCCACTCTTCCTTGACCAGCCTGAACACCGAGGTACGGATCAGGCGTTCGTTCAGTTCCAGAGGTTCCAGCAAGCGGATCAGGCTACCCAGCCAGATTCGGCCACCACGCGGCAGGATGGCATCGCCAAACACGGTGATGATGAGCGACCCGGCCTGCACGCGTCGCTGCTGGCGGAATTCATCGAGGCGGGATTGGATGGCGACGTTCACGGCAAAGGTACGAATTTGACATTGTTCATTGAGACGAGGATGCAAGCAGCGCGCCAGATACTACTCCATTCTGAGTATCATTTTTACGGCTCAGACAATTTATGAAGGGCTATTTTTCATGATGCTAGCGAGACCAACAAGCAAACGCGATACAGATATAAAAACAAATCACTAACTTCTGTACCATTTCTTTATCTCAGGAAAATGATTCATGCGCTCACAAGCAGAAACACAGCTCACGTTGTTCTGGGTAATATGCAGAAATTCGCAAAAACGATAAATCAATGGATCACAGCGCGCTCCTCGCCATATTGCTCTTGCTGACCACCGCCGTTTTTGCGGTCTTCCTGGCCAGAAGCCTCCGTTTGCCATCCTTGCTGGCCTATTTGCTGGTTGGAATTGCGCTCGGCCCCCATGGCCTGAAAATTCTGGCCGAATTCGAGGAAGTCAGTTCACTGGCCGAATTCGGCGTCGTTTTCCTGATGTTCTCCATTGGCCTGGAATTCAGCGTGAGCCGATTGCGCTCGATGCAGGCCATGGTTTTCGGATTTGGCGGTGCGCAACTCGTCATTACCGCAACAGCGACAACGCTGGCCGCCATGTTCGGCTATGGACAACGCTGGGAAGCCGGTCTCGTCGTCGGACTGGCCGTCGCCATGTCGTCCACCGCCATTGTTGCCAGAATGCTCTCCGAGCGATTCGAACTCCATTCGCGATCAGGCCGGCAAACCATGGGTGTGCTGCTGTTTCAGGATATTGCGGTTGTCCCGTGCCTGATCCTGATCCCCGCCCTGGCCCGCCAACCCGCTGACCTGACCGAGGCGATGGGAATGGCCCTGCTGCAAACGGTGGCCCTCCTGATCGTGTTGATTGGCCTGGGGAGGCGCCCGATGCAGATGCTGCTCGACACCGTCGCCCATCGCCATTCCGAGGAACTCTTCGTACTGACCGCTTTGTGGATCGTCCTGGCCCTGGGATTCGCAACGCATGCCGCAGGCCTCTCCCTCGCGCTGGGCGCCTTCATTGGCGGCATGCTGATCTCGGAAACCATGTATCGACATCAGGTCGAGGCCGATATCCGTCCATTCCGCGACATTTTGCTTGGCTTGTTTTTTGTCACCGTGGGGATGATGCTGGACGTGATGTACGTGGTCACGCATTTGCCATCACTCCTGCTGGCAGTGGCCCTGCTGATCGGCGGCAAGGGGATCGTTGTTCTGCTCATCGCGCGCCTGTCCGGAAGCCCGCTCAACGTCGGCCTCCGAACCGCAGCCCAACTCTCCCAGGCTGGGGAATTCGGTCTTGTCCTGATTCAATTGGGTTTTGGCCTGAAACTTGTCCCACAGGACGTCTTTCAACTGACACTGTCCGCGATGCTCATCTCGATGTTCATCGCCCCCTTCATGATTGAATGGGTAGCCAAGAAATCCGGAGAGATGGCACGAGGTGACTGGGCGCACAAAGCCAAGACCATCCACGACATCGCCGTCGGTTCGTTCACCAAGGAAAACCACGTGATTCTTTGTGGTTATGGCCGCACCGGCGAGCAGATTGGACGCTTCCTCTCGGAAGAGGGCATCGAGTTCATCGCACTCGACATCAGCCCCGGCATCGTCAAAAAGGCACCCCCTCCGGGCGGCGTCGTGGTTTTCGGCAATGCTGACCGGCTGGAAGTATTGAAAGCGGCCGGCATCGCAAGATGCCGGGGCGTGGTAATCTCCTATCACGACATCTATTCTGCCGAACGGGTGCTGCATCTGGTGCATCAGGAAAAAGGAGGCATTCCTGTGATCGTACGCGCTGCGGACGATTCTGCGGTCGCCAGGCTGAAGGCAGCCGGTGCCACTGAAGTCATTCCCGAAGTTCTCGAAGGCAGCCTGATGATCGCGGTGGAGGCCCTGGTCCAGTTCGGCATCCCCGTTGAGAAAGCCATGTCCAGAATACGGAATGTCCGCGCCGAACGCTATTCGACCCTCAGGGCGTTTTATGAGAACGCAAAGGCACTTGAAAACCGGGAAGAAAAACCCTGATCTCGGCGCATCAACACGCCCGGAGGCATCGATATTCGCTGCCAGATCACCCGCAAAAGAACCGAATAGCAGGCTTCAGAATCGAACGCTGAACGTTACCCCGGCCCCAAGATCCGGGCTGGCATCGGAAAATCCGCGAACGACATAGGCGAGCATTCGATATCCTCCGGCAAACCTGAATTCCGAGAAAATCATGCCTTCCTTGACGGGATCTCCACCTGACGTGACTTTCTGGCGAAAATCGTAGAAGGTGCCGATGCTCGCGCCGTCTGAAATCTTGTAGCTGAGGCCAAGCGCCGAGAACCAAGGATCCCGGTAATTCACGCCTTCCGGATCTCCTTTTTTTGTCCATCCGAGTGAGGCATGTATGGACACGCCGCCGATGGTCTGGAAGGCATCAAGCATCGCGGAATAGTCGTTTTTTCCCGTTGTAATCAGGTCGTTTTGCTTATCGGCCGTTGCGATCTTGGCTTTGGCTCCGATGTCGAGCGCAAAGCCGGAGTCCGGGCTGGACAAGATGCCGTATGCACTTGAAATGACGAGATCGCCATATCCCTCTTGCACCTGCCGGGTCGTTGAAAAACGATCGCCGCCCGCCACCGCCGTTCCGGTAGCGCGTACATATGGCATATTCAGTTTTACATAAAAATTTCCTGCCTGGTGCCTGACAATCAAGGGCATGGTCCAGGTACTGGATTTCTCGCTTTCACCGTAGCGCCCCTCGGCGTAATCCACATTGACACTGACTGTCGTCTGGGCAACAGCCGCGCCGGAAATACCGAGCAGCAAAGCCCATGAAAAGGGGCGAATAATTCTCAAGCAGCGAAAAATGCGGTTCATGGAATAATCTGACTAAAAGGATCGTTCACTCCCCTAAGCAAAGTGCATTCCTAGTCAGTTTTCAGTGCACTCCCCTGCGTCCAACTCCAGGAAGCCACGATGCATATTTCAAGCGCAAGCAGACAAATCAGGCCCTTCAATCTGATTCGCTGGTTTTCGCTGACCGCACTGCTCTCGATCGCGCTGGTGAGTATCCTTGCAGCGTCAATGTTTTCGGGCTTTCTGACGGACAGGATGATTCGTCAGGAAGCTGAAATTACAGCCGGTTTTGTGCGCAGCATGGTGGCGACCGAAAATGCCTTCGCTTACTTCGACGGCTCCCGCAATGCGACGGCAGCCCAACTTCAGAACTTCCTCGATCACATGAACCGCATGCCCGGGGTTTTGCGGACCAACGTCTATTCGGCCGATCGCCACATGATTTGGTCCAGCGACCCATCGCTGATCGGACAACGCTTTGACCGGAATGATGAGTTGGAGGAAGCTTTGCAGGCCGAACTTGTCGTTCATAGCGGCATGACCGACCCCGCTCATCTGCCAAAATCCGAGCACCAACATCTGGCCAACAGCGGCAACCGTTTCATTGAGAGCTACATCCCGATCTTCGCCCCGTCCGGACGCCAAGTGGTCGGTGTCGTCGAGCTTTACAAGGTTCCGCGAGATATCTTCGCGGCCATTGAAACCGGGGTGAGGCTCATCTGGTTCGCCACCGCCGCAGCGGGCGTTTTCCTCTATCTCACGCTATTCTGGATCGTCCATCGTGCCCATCGGATCATGTTGGCGCAGGAAGACCAATTGATTGAAAACGAGTCACTGGCCGTCGTCGGCGAAATGGGCTCTGCCGTTGCGCATGGGCTCCGCAATCCGCTGGCGTCGATTCGTTCATCAGCCGAGCTTTCCCTGGAGAGCCAGCTGCCGCCTGAAGCCCGGGAGAGCGCCCAGGACATCATCGAGCAGGTTGATCGACTGGAGGGCTGGGTGCGGCAGTTACTGACTTATGCCAAGCCTTCGCACGCCAATCTCTCGGCGGTCAGCCTGAATGCCATTCTCGAGGAGTCTCTGGGCAACTATGCCCGGGAACTGGAGCGCCGCCAGATCAAGGCCCGGCTCGACCTTGCCAAGGACTTGCCTGACATTCGGGGCGATGCCCCGCTGCTCTCGCAACTGATCGGCAGCCTGATCGCCAACGCGATGGAAGCCATGGGCTCGGGTGGCGAAATCACCCTGTCCAGTCATGCCGGCCAAGGAGGCAAAATCGTTGCCGAAATACGCGATAACGGACCGGGAATTTCCGCCCTGGATATGGGCTCCGTCTTCAAACCATTCTTTACCAGCAAATCCAAAGGCCTTGGCCTCGGACTCCCGCTCGTCCGACGCGTAGTCGAACGGCTCGGCGGTTCAGTCGAACTGGACAGCAGCCCGGGTGCCGGCACGGTAGTGCGGCTGAATCTATCCCCATGGAAATGAGATAAAAATGACCAATGGCGTCCTGATTATCGAGGATGAAACCATCCTCGCAAAGAACATTCGCCTGTATCTGGAACGTAGCGGCTTTGATGTCAGAACGGCGGAAAGTGCAGAAGACGGCCAGCAGCAAATCGATGAATTTCGCCCTGACATCATCCTGCTTGATTACCAGCTCCCGGGGCGGAATGGCCTGGAATTTCTGGCGCAACTCCATCGCCAGGATCCGGGAATCCCCGTCATCATGCTCACCGGCCAAGCCAGTGTCGACATGGCGGTTGAGGCGATGAAGCTCGGCGCCGTGGATTTTCTGACCAAACCAGTCGTGCTCGGCAAGTTGAAGCTGCTGATCGAAAAGGTATTGGGTGCCGAACGTACCGAAAAAAACCTTGCTTACTACCGCGATCGCGAAAGCCAGGGCAGCGGTATCGCTCGCCTTCTGGGAGACTCACACCCGATCCGGCAACTGAAGGATCTGGTGCAGCGTCTTCTCGAGGCCGAGGCGGCACTGGGCGACGACGAACCTCCGGCCGTACTGATCACCGGCGAAACCGGAACCGGGAAGGAGGTTCTGGCCAGAGCGATCCACTACGATGGCCCACGCAAGGCCGGCCCCTTCATCGAACTGAATTGCGGATCGATTCCCGCCCAGCTTCTGGAAGCAGAGTTGTTCGGTCATGAGCGCGGTGCCTTTACCGACGCCAAGGAACGCAAGCTGGGCCTGGTTGAAGCGGCGGATGGCGGCACACTCTTCCTCGATGAAATCGGCGACATGGATGTGGCGCTACAGGTCAAGCTTCTCAAGTTGCTGGAGGAAAAAACCATTCGCCGGCTCGGCAGCGTTCGCGACCAAAAAGTCAATGTCCGCATCGTCGCCGCAACCCATCAGCCACTGGAGCGCCTGGTCAGTGAAGGACGGTTCCGGTCCGACCTGTATTTCCGATTGAGAATCGTCCAGCTGGGGCTTCCCGCCCTGCGTGAGCGGGGAGAAGACATCCTTCTGCTGGCCAGGCATTTTCTGGCACATCAATGCGGGCGTTATCACAAGGGGCCGCTGCGTTTCAGTGCCGAGGCGGAGAAAGCCATGCTCAATTACCCGTGGCCGGGCAATGTGCGGGAGTTGCGCAATGTCATCGAGCAAACGGTCCTTCTGGCCAAAGATCCCGTCATCGAACCATCCCACCTGCCGTTTTGCGCGGTTCTGGGAAACCCCCTGGGCAGCGATCCGATGGTTCAGCAAAGCACCTCCCTCGAGCAGGGCCTGACGCTGGAGCGCGCCGAGCGCGAAATGCTCTCGCAGGCGCTGACCAAAACGGCATGGAACGTCACGCACGCGGCCCGACTTCTCGGCATATCGCGAGACACCTTGCGCTATCGCCTGGACAAGCATGGCCTGAGCCGAAAAAACTGAATGGGTGGGGGAAATCCCCCATCGCGTTGAGATTCGCCCCACCCAAAACGATTCCGCAGGCGATCAAAATCACGACCAACAAAAAAATGCCTTTACTTTCAATCAACTAGAAAAAATACCCCGTTTGGCACGGGCTATGCCTAGTAGTTCTCGTGGGAAACAATCCCGCTAACCGAGGCAAAATTGCCCCAACGAGAAAATTTGAAAATGGAGTCCAAAATGAAAAATACCCTGATTTCCCTGTCCCTGACGGCCCTCCTCGCCAGCCTGTCCTTTCACGCATCTGCGGTAAGCATGGAGAGCAGCGTTGCGCGCGCCGAGCGTCCCGAAAAAGTGGAAAAGCCTGAAAAGCCGGAAAAGAAGGAAAAGATTGGCGCCATCGAAAACACCATCCTGCTGGCTCGCGAAGCCGGTGAACGGCCCCGCGGTGCCGACAACGAGCGCCCGGGCGACCGCCAGCGTCGCGGCGGACGTAACGCCTGATCGCCAGGACCAGCCCAAAAAAATGGCCAGCGACTTCGCTGGCCATTTTTTTCGGTCGAATTGAACTGCACACGAAGGCTGGACCTACCGCCCATCCTGCCGCATCAAATCAGCGCAGGATGCAGGCCGTTCAGTCTTGCATCATTCCTTCAAAAGCGGGGATCCGGAAAGCAAAGGCTTTTCTCCCTCCGACAAAAGCGCATCACCCCGCAAGGGGTGATTTACTCGGCGATTGACGCAGAAGTTGCTCAGATAGATCAACAAACGTTGATTCGGCAATCGATGTCATTTCCACCATAGCCATGACCTGAATTGAGCGCACCCAGTTCGTGCGGTCGCCCCTTCGCATAGCTCTCAATCATTGCAGAAAATTCAGCGGCGCTCAGATGAGGGGGAAGCAGTGCGGGAAGCCGGGCCGCCGTTTCGGCAAATGACCTGATTTGCCAATTTTCGCAGGAGGCACGTTGATTTTCCGGTCGGTCCGCGCAGGCCTTCTGGGCAAGCAATCTCGCCATCTGACTGAGCCCCGTCACGCCGGAGCGCTCCTGCCTGCTCAGTTCATGCGCAAAACTTGGCGCCACCAGCGCGCCCGAAATTACAAGCATAAGAATTTTGACCATTTCATTTGTCCTCGGATGATGACGTCGGCACAACAGGTTTTTCAGCACCGTCGTTGCGAAACGCAGCACTGATCATTTCCTTCCGTACGCCCAAGGAAACGCAGAGGACGTGCCACTCGGCCGGGGTTAAATAAGCAGTTGATTAATTTGGTCTACTTTGCTCCGGTCAGCTTCCCGCATCGCTGCTGGTGGGGCTTTATCCCCAATCTGGGTGGAATGCCCCACCCGGCTATTCGGTATCGGCCACAAGCAATCTTGTTGCCCCGCCTTTCAAGCGCCAACGCACAACACTTTCCCCCGACTCCCTTCCTGATGTTGCAAGGCACGACATCTGCTTTGCACATTCACCGGATTTTGTCTTGCATCACAAATCAATTGCCATGGGGAGAAAATTTGATGAGGGTTACCAGTCTGGACGGTGCTTTGCTTGATTTCTGGGTGGCCAAATCGGAAAACCTGAAACTGCTTCCCGGCATTCCCGAAGAAGGGAATTCCCACGAAATGAGAAGCGGACACTGGCACCCCAGCACCTACCACCCCTCTACCGACTGGTCTCAGGGCGGGGAAATTGTTTCCAACGAATGGTATGCCATCGAAGACGCGCTGATCGCGTGGTTCGGCCACAGCTGGCCCTTCATCAAGGCAATAACCGAATCACCCCTGAAGTGGTTCATGAGGGCGTATGTGAAGACCAAGTTCGGCGATGAAGTGGAAGAACTGGAATTCGTTTTGCCGGTTATCGCCCCGACGATACAAATGGAAAGCACGCCCGTCAAAAAGCGTTCGTCACTTTGGTTCGGGAATAATTGAGCAATGGGAATTGATTTTGAAGGCCTCGCTCCTTCCGCTTGATGATGGGGCGCCAGCGGCAACCAATTCACCGCGTAGCGGTAAAGATCGTTCATCGGCGCTGTTCAGGGAACTTCGCTTTCCGGAAACGCTCAACCATCAAGGAGATTGCTTCGAAATGAGGCTTTGACGGTCAACCGGAAAAAAGGGCCAAAAATGAAATTTTCAGCAAGCGCTTGGCCCCGGGAAAAACATATCGTTTGTAATATCTCCAATGCATGACAGAATGCGTTGGCTAAAGCAAAAAACGCATTCGGAATATTCAGGAACAGGTGGCACATGAATACCAATTTGATGCTCGGCGTGCCGGATATCGATCACCAGCACAGCGAGTTATTCCGCTCCTTCGAGCACCTCATCTCGGCTGACATGTCGGAAGATGTCATCAGCGACATCCTTTCGCGACTGACGCTGCAAATCTGTTCCCACTTCGCAGCCGAAGAGCGTTTCATGGCGAGCTTGATGCTTCCCGATTCAATGCTTCACGACCATCATCAGGCGCATCAGAAAATCGTTGAAGACCTCACCCAGATCCATCTGGATACGATGTGCGGCCAGGAAACGCCGGTTGAAAAAATGATCTCCAAGGTCGCGCATAGCGTCAGCAACCACCTGGTGGTTTATGACCTCGAGCTGAAAGCCTACATTCAGTAACGCTCGCCGCTGCGCCTTCAGCAGCCGAACTGGCAAAATCGGGCGGTTTTCCAACAATTCCGCCCCCTGGAATAGCCCTTCCAGCGCTGCGCTACCTGCCGGTTAAACACCAAACCGCTTGTCCGATACGCCTTGACGCGTCTTCTAGCCTAGTCACGCGAGAACCAGTAGACTGTGCATACGACGTCGTAATCCTCAGGCAGCCCAATTTCGGATAATTTGCGCAAATTCACGATGCCCCAACCAACGAAAAAAAGACCGTTAACGGCCATTTTCTTTGCGCTCATGTTTCTATTGCTGCCCAATCTGGCTGCGGCGGAGACAACACAACTATCGGTCAGCATTCCCGGGCCAGGCGCTGCCTCCTACTATCCGATCGAACTGATTCCGAAAATTGGCGCCGACAAGGCCGAAGGTGCCGAGTTACGCATCACGTTTTCTCCGGGCGGCCCCGACGCCCTGAACCAGATGCTCAACAACAACACGGACTTCGCGGTCGTTGGCCTGCCGGCCGCGATGTCGGTACGGCTCAAGGATAGCCGGCTGACCGCCATAGCCGCCGTCAATGACCTTCCGCTTTACGCCTTGCTTGTCCGCCAGGGGCTGAAGGGCGAAGTCAAATCGATCGCCGACCTCAAAGGAAAAACAATCGGTTTGCATAGCAATTCGGCATCGAGCAAAAGCACATCGCAACAGGTCCTTGAATTGCTGTTCCGGCGCGGCGGCGTGAGCCCGGGCAGCTATCGCATCATCGGCATAGGCCGCCGCTGGGAATCGGAAGCCCTCATGCTGAAGACCGGCTCAGTCGATGCGGTCATCGGCGATGAACCCCATGCCAGCCACATGGCCGCCGAAAAAATCGCCTATCCGCTCGTCCATCTGGGCGACACGGAAACCATGCGCCAGTTTGCCGGTGCCGGATTCCTGCGCGGCGCCTTGATTGCACGGAGCGACAAACTGGAGCGCGACCCCGACAAAGCCGCCCTCATGGTTCGCATCCTCAAACGGACACTGGCCTGGATTGCCACCCATAGCCCCGAAGAATTCGCCAACGCAATGGGCATCAATGAACCCGACGAGCGCAAAAAACTGATTGCCGTGCTCAACAAGTATCCGCGCCAGTACAGCAAGGACGGGAGCTTTTCCAACCGCCAGCTCCGCGATACCGAAATCTTCTTCATCGACTCCCAGACCGGCAACGCTCAGGCGCAGCACTTTCGCATCGACAGCATGATCAACGATCAATGGGTGGGGCGCCGTGAATAGAAGGCGAGCAAAATGCAAAGGTCATTGAACGCCGGCGTCGCCATTCGGCTCGCCTGCACGCTGCTCGTCATCCTCCTGTGCCTGATCGCCCAAGCCATCTGGATCAAGGAACTGGCCAACGACAAGGCCCGCTCCAAGCAACTGTCCAGCGCCCGCGAACATTATGCGGTCGTGCTCGCCGATCTCGACCGGCGCTGGGGAAGAGAAGCCTTCAACCTGAAGGCACGCATCGAAGCACAAAACCTGCTCGATGGAACCAAACAGCATACCGAGCAATTACTCGCCTTCCTGATATCCCAGGGTACCAGTATTGAGTTTCCCTCTCTCAGAATCGAGAAAACCAATGGTGACGTAATCGTGGCTTACGACTACGCCAGCCACGTCAATCCCAGAATCAAGTTTTCGCCGGGACAGGAATCGGTGTGGGTCCAGAATTCCGGCGATGGCAACCTGTACCTGGTCATCCGCCAGTTCATCTGGCTTGGCAAGGAAAACGGTTATCTGCTGCTGTTCAAGCCGATGGACAATGCCCTGTTGACCCAGATGACCTACCCCGGCACTCGTCTCAGTCTCTGGTGGAAAGGCCAGCCCATCGCCTCCTCGGATGGTGACGACGGCGTACGCAACATTCGGCTGCATTTCCAGAAACCGGAAACCCGCGACGACAGCGTCACGCTCACCTGGTCCGGCCCGGAAAGCGAAAACGCCCCCAAATTGCTCATTGAAGTTCTGTCCGACGAACTGATTGGCACCTTCAGCATGACCAAACCGGTTGCGCTCGCCTTCATGGTGATCGTCATTGCCATCGCAATCGCATTCTCGACACTCTGGCTGAACGCGATTCGGCAGCTTGACGGCTTGCTGCAGGCCGACAAGCGTTTCGATGCCCTGGGACAGGTCGACGACAAGGTCATGTCTGCCCTGCAGACCGCCAAAACAGGCCCGATCAATGACTTGCGTTCATTGGCGGAGTCGGCTGAGCGCAAGATGAAGCCGCGAACGAATTCAGGCGACGACCCAACCCGCGACGCCTGATTTCTCGGCCGGAGCCCGATAGTCGGCCCGATTCCTGCTAGCCAGACAGGAGCTCCAACGTCTCTGGCCATTCACTCTTGTTTCAGGAATTGGCCACCACCAACACACAATAACGCCAAGATCGACGCAAAGCGATGTCCAAAAACGCGCGCCATATCTGCCTTTCGCTCTTGCTCCTGAGCGCCATCGTTCGTGCCGACCCAGCTGTCACCGATGCCTCGAAGCGCTTGCAGCTGGCCACCCAGAAAGCCAAGCTGGTCGAGACATTGATGAATACGCCGGCCATGAAAGCCGCACCGGAAAGCCGCAATGCCGAAGTCGCGGCCTGGGCGATCAACAGTCGGCTGCTGCTCGATCAGGCCCGCAGCGCCATCAGCATGGATCGCCCGGACGAAGCCATCGAAAAACTCGACGAAGCTCTTCGTAGCCTGTCGAGATCGAGCAGCATGCTGACAAGCGACACGAATGGCATGGCGGCACAGCGACGGCAGTTTGACGAGCACGCCAGCCAGATCGAAAGCTATCGGCGAGCGCTACAGGACATGGCCGGCAACCCCTCAACAGCCAACGTCGCGCGCCAGACCCTCTCGCGCCTGGACCAGATGACGGGCGAAGGACGAAAGCTCCAGGAAAGCGGAAAACTGGAAGAGGCCAACGCGCGGATGGCAGCAGCGTACAAGTTCGCAGTGGCCGAAATTTCACGACTGCGCGAAGGACAGGAAGTGGTCCTGCGTCTTCAGTTCGCTACACCGCGCGAAGAATTTCTGTACGAGCAGAAGCGCTTCCACTCCAACGAAATCATGGTCGGCATGATGAGCAAGGAAGAGCGAGTCTCGAGTGAAACGCGAAAACAGGTCGAAACCTACTTCAATGCCGCGGTCGACCTGAAAAATGAAGCAAATTCAAAAGCGTCTGGAAACGACTACCCTGCAGCGGTCAAGGATATGGAAAAAGCCATCATTCAACTCAACCGGGCACTGCAGGTCATGGGTGTTCCGGTCTTCTAGGCGATTGGCCAGAGACCGGAACACCGGGGTTCAAAACTACGGTTTTGGTGGCGCCAGCGGCCGCAGGTGGGCCACACCGCCAAAGCTGCCGATCCACAGGTCACCCTTGGGCGACGAACCCATTGCAAACACGTTGTTGGCGAACAGCCCATCGGCAGTAGTCATGGCCTTGGCGAACTTTCCGGTATCTGCCTGAAAAGACGTCAATCCGTTATTGGTGCCAATCCAGAGTTTGCCTGCGGCGTCGGCGTGCAGCATGAAAACGTGATTTCCGGGCAATCCTTCCACCGTTGTGTAATTGATCCAGCGCTTGCCGTCAAAGCGTGAAAGGCCGCCGCCCCAGGTCCCGGCCCAGACGTTGCCTTGGCGATCGACCTCAAGCGAAACCACATAATTCGGGTTGTAGGCGACATCGACACCTTGCAGCCCCATTTCCTGTTTCTGCTTGGCATGATGCGTTGACTGCTTGCCAGGATCGTTCTTGAAGGCAATCGCATCCTTGACCTTGGCGTAGGGAGCACCCAGCCCCTTCGCATGATTCCAGTTTTCCCACTTGTTGGCGGCAAATCTCGCCATACCGCCCTCGGTGGCCAGCCAGATGTCACCGTTTCTGCCCTCGGCCAGGCCATATATCCAGTCGTTCGGCACGCCGCCCTTGGTATTTTCGACGGTGAAGAGATCCCACTTGCTTCGATCGTCAAGATTGCCGCCACGAATGCGGTTAACCCCGGACCACGTTGCAATCCAGATATCGCCATTGCTGGCCGTCAACACATCGTAAACGAAGGCATCGCCCAGACCTTCCGGGATATTGTAGGTTTTCCACTTGCCGGACTTCTCGTCGAGCAATGACAACCCGCCACCATAGGTCCCGACGGCGATCATTCCCTTCACCCGACCGACGTAGAACATGCCGTTCGACAGCAAGCCGTTTCTCGCGTCGTAAAGCTTGAAGCTATCGTCCTTCGTGTCGTAGCGAACGACACCGCCCGAGGTACCGACCCAGACGACGCTGCCATCGAGAAAGATCGACTTCACATTCTTGTTGCCGACACGGAAATGGGTGAACTTGGCCGCCGGATCGACGGTAACCTTGCCCTCCCGCTCCTGAGGTTGTTGGGCAATCGGCGGATGGGTGCCGGTCAGCGGAGGATGCACCGGCGCGGCAGGCGCTGGCGGCGCTGCGATGGCAAGCCCCATGGGTGCAACGAACAGCATGCCGAGCATCAGCTTGCCAAGGCGGGAAGAGGTTCTCATCGAATTACCTTTGATCATGTAGGTCACTGCGGCGCAATGCGAACCACGCCGCGTTTGGTACCGGCCCAGATATCCCCGCTGGGGGCAATCGCAATGGCGTAGACGTGGGTATCAAAGAGCCCTTCGGCTTTGGCAAAGGTCTTCCATGACTTGCCGTCGTAACGTGACAGGCCCTTGTCCGTACCAAACCAGAAAACACCCTTGTCATCCTGCGCGATGGAATACACGATGTTGCCAGCCAGGCCATCCAGCGAGGTCAGGTTGACCCATCGTTTTCCGTCGAAACGCGAGACACCGCCGCCCCACGTACCAGCCCACACATTGCCATCGGGTGCCACGTGTATTGAGAAGACGTAGTTTGGGTTGTAGGAGGACAAACCCTCGACCTTGGTCGTCAGGTCGTGACGCGAACGCGTACCCAGCCCGGTATTCGTGCTGGCCTGAAGGTTTTCGGTGTTTTCCCCACCCAGGCCATCCTTGTGTGTCCAGGAACGCCAGCGCTTACCGTCGTACATCGACACGCCACCCTCGGTACCGAACCAGACCCGCCCGTCGCCATCGACGTCAAGACCGTAAACCCATTCGTTGATCAACTCCTTGACGTAGGTCTTGAACTTGCCCGTCTTGACGTTGAAATAATTGACCCCGGCCCAGGTGCCGATCCAGAGATTGCCACTCTTGTCGTTCACAAAGGAGTAGATCCAGTAGTCTGCCAAACCGTGCATCGGGAAATAGGTCTTCCACTTGCCGTCCTTGTAACGTGACGCACCGCCAGCGTTGGTGCCAAACCACTTGTAGCCTTCGCTGTCGATGCCGATGGCAAAGACGTACTCATTGGCAAGCCCCTGCTGGCGGGTAAAGGTGTTGCGCGGCTTGCTGGTCTTCAAATCGATCTCGTGAGCCCCCACCGATGTACCGACCCACAGGGTGTTGCTCGAACGCTCGACGGTCAGCGCCCGCACGTAAACATTCTCGCCAACCTCGAAGGAGTCCACCACCCGCGGACCTGCTTTGTCGGCGGCCAGGACAGGCTGAACGACCACCAGCGCCTTCAGCACGGCGCCACAAAGCAACAATTTCAATTTCATCTCAGCGTTCTCACAAAAGCCAATACATCAAGAATTTGGGCGTCCTGCAGAATCCCGAAGAAAGGCGGCATCGTTTTCTTGCCACTTTTCACCGATTGCATCAAAACCATGTCCGGCTGCTCAAGCCGCTCGCCCATGCGAAACTTGGGCGCCTCGGGAACGACCCCTTCGCCTCGCGGGCCATGGCAGGCCGCACAGTGCATTGAATACAACTGCTGCCCGGCTGCAATGTTCGCGGCAAACGCCGGCGTGGACGCCAAAGACGCCACAGCACTCAAAATCAATATTCGCGACATCGCTGTCATGGCCATTTCCTCTATTTCAGCCGCACTTACATGCGCCGCTGCTTTTTCTTGCCTTTGCCCGGGTCGATGTTTCTGATCCGATTGGCCAGGGCCTGATACTGCTCTGCCTGCGTCCGATCAACCTCGACCGCCAGGCCGCTACCCGTGCTGTACGCAGCGGCCAATGCATCGATGGCCGGCAAATACTCATTGCTCGCTGCCTGCTTGATCCACGCCAGCGCTTCCGGCGAGTTTCGGTCGGCTTCGCCGAATCCGAGTTCTCCTCTCAGATAGGCCTGGGCAACGACATTGACCGCCAGAACCAAGCCCTTGCTGGCCGCTTTCAATATCCATTCGCGGCCCGCCAAAACGTCCTTTTTCGTTCCTTCACCGGCGGCAACCATCACGCCGAGACCAAACATGCCTTCCGGTTCTCCCTGTGCAGCCGATTGGCGGTAGAGCGCTACTGCGTCTTCGTCAAAATCAGTGCGATCAAGGATTTCCGCGAGCAGAGCCTGAGCCTTGGCGTGCCCCGCCAGGGAGGCGCTACGCAGCGGCGTCATGGCCCCAACCACATCGCCATCGCGAAAGCTCTTCACGCCAGCCTGATAGTCTTCATCCGGCCCGGCGAGCACAGCCGTCGTCCAAAACAAGAGTCCGGCGACGACCAGACTTTTCGGAAAGCACTTCATCCATTGCATCACGCTCTCAACCTCATTCCTTTGCTGCGCCGTGCAATTCCATTTCCTCCAGTTTTCGGTAAAGGCTGGAGAGACCGATATCCAGCTTCTGAGCTGCCAGCCGACGATCGCCATTGGCGTCACGCAGGGCTCGGGCAATAATTTCTGCCTCAAGACGTCTCAACTGTTCCCGCAGGCTGGTGTTAGTAGCAAATTCGATGCCCGAAGGCTCTCTGGACTGGACAGAGCGGGCGATATCGGGCGGCAGGTCTGCCAGGGTGATGCGTTCGCCATCGGCCAGGATATAGGCCCGGTTGATGACATTCTCCAGTTCGCGGACGTTACCCGGCCAGGCGAACTCCACCAGGATTTCCTCGGCCATCGGGTCGAGCTCAAGCGCCTTCTTGCTGTGGCCGGCCGACAGATTCTGCAGGACAAAATGAATCAGGCGGGCGATATCCTCCTTCCGCTCACGCAGTGGCGGAATATGGATATGGAACATCGACAGGCGGAAATAGAGATCCTCGCGAAACTTGCCTTCCTTGACCATCTCCGGCAGGTTTCGGTTGGTCGCGGCGACAATCCGGACATCGACGCGCCTGACCTGCTCCCCGCCCAAAGGACGCACTTCCTTGTCTTCGATCACGTGCAGCAACTTGGTCTGCAGATGGAGGGGCAACTCACCGATCTCGTCAAGAAACAAGGTACCCCGGTCCGCCTGCGTAAACAGGCCCTTGCGTGCGCGATCAGCCCCGGTAAACGCGCCTTTGGAGTGGCCGAAAAACTCACTCTCCATGAGGTTTTCGGGAATCGCACCGCAATTGACCGGAATGAACGGAAACTCGCTCCGCGGACTCATCTCATGGATATTGCGCGCGATGACGCCCTTGCCTGTCCCGCTTTCACCGGTAACCAGAACCGTACTATCGGTCACCGCCACTTTCGAGACGAGGCGCTCCATTTCGACCATGGGACGGGAACTGAAATGAAATACACCACGCTCCCGGGCAACCAATTGCCGCAGTGCCTGGTTCTCTGCCTTCAAGCCGCGCATTGAACCGATCTGTTCGATCCGGTGCAGGAGTTCCTCATTGCGGACCGGCTTGACCATGTAGTCGGTTGCACCGGCTCGCAGAGCCTCAACAGCCGTTTCCATCGACGCGAAGGCCGTGACCATGACGAACTGGGTATCAATGCCGCTGCCACGGAAACTTCTGACCAGTTCAACACCGTTTCCATCCGGCATCATGATGTCGCACAACGCGACATCGATGTCGCCACGAACCAGTTTGGCCGATGCCTCCTTGACACCTGCCGCCGTATCCACGGAGTGGCCTGCCTTGGTTAGCGTGGACGCCAGGATCTGGCGCAGTGCCGCTTCATCATCAATTATCAATACATGCATCACATAGACCTTGATATGGTGTCGCGCTAGCGACAGTCCTCCCCTAGCATGGGGATGGGAAACCGGATTTCCACTGTTGTACCCACCTCCGCTTTCGAACTGATCGAAATCGTACCGCCAGCCTTTTCCACCAAAGAACGACAAACGGAAAGTCCCAAGCCGCTGCCTCGACCCGGCCCCTTGGTGGTAAAGCGTTCCTCGAATACCCGCGGCAGAACCTCTTCAGGAATACCTGCGCCGTTGTCGATCACCAGCACCTTCGCCTGATTTCCCTCGTTCGACGAAATCACCCTGATTTTCGGAGCCTCGTCCCTTCGCTGATTCAACGCATCCGCAGCATTGATAAGCAAATTCATTGCCACCTGAACCATATGATCAGCAACGAGGACCACTGCCGGCAAATTGCCATCCAGATCCAGTTCGACGTCGATCAATCGGAAACGACGGTCGAATTTGACGAAATTCGCGGTGCTCCGCAATATGCCATTGAGATCGGCCAGCTCGGCTTCCTGCGATTGCGGAACCGAAAATTCGCTGATCTGCCGGGTGATATGCATGACGCGCGTTGCCTGCTCGAGGATCATTTCTGGATGACAGACGCCGCCGTAAAGCGCGCAGGAATTCGATTGACACTCGCGATCCATCGCCTGTGCAACCCCGACGATCGCCGACAGCGGATTATTGATTTCATGCGCCACCGACGCCGCCAGCGAGCCAACCGCCGCCATCTTCTCTTTGTGAAAACTCTGCTGGCGACTAAGTTCCAACTCGCTTTCCCGTCGCGCCAGCTCATCCTGCATCGAATTCACCGAGTCCATCAATAAACCAAGTTCATCGCGCCGCCCATGGACGAGTTTCGCGCTCGGCTCGCCACGCAACACGCGACCGGCATGCCGCCGAACCCGATCGATATCGGTCGATAGCCCGCGAAAGAAGACCTTGAACACCAAGGCAACGAGGACCAGCGCCAGCACGCCGAAGGCCAGCCACTCGTCAGTCATGCGGGTAAGCGAATCGTGGTAGCGCTCGGCGAATTTCAACTTGTTCGCGGCCACGTCGGCGGTCACGCGATCCAGTTCAAGGACCAGGCGATGCATCGTCGAGCGCAATTCGGCAATGGTTGCCCGAGACGGTTCCGAGACCAGCTCCACGACAGCCCGATCCAGTGCCAGGCGGGATTCGCCCAGCTCTGGATAAGCGGACTGCAGGCGCGTCAGCCCCGGCAGCAAGGCCTCGACCTCCAGCGCCAACATTTTTCCCGATGCTTCCACATCGGGTGAAAAATAATTCTCGTTGACCGAAATGACCGTCCGCGAAACGGCATAGTTCAAGCCGACCAGCGACTCTTCCCGCTCGTTGATGCTTTGCAGCAGGCTCACGGACTCAAGCATGTTTTCGCGTTCAAACGCGATTACCAGGCTGACGATCATGAAATAGACGGCAAGCAAGGAAGTGAATAACCAGCCTTTGCCGCGCAGCGAATCGAAAATCGATAGCCGCGCCTGCTCCCGCCTCTCCACAACCTGCGCAGTCTGCGATTCCGTCACCTCGACGCCTCCTTGTCCAATTTCGGCCTGCTTCTTGCTAACAATTCCCCAACACAGCAGCGGGCGTCCCCGTGGTCACATACTGCCCCGCAATATTCAACGAAACGATCTCTACCCGCAATCAATCCAAACATGCTGGCACGCAAAGTCATTTTCGCACTGCTCACCTCGCTCTCGCTTTCGGCCATTGCAGACCCGTTGGCCTCCGCCCTGAAGGCACTTGACGACGGTCAAACGAAGCAGGCAGCACAACTTCTGATTCCACTTGCCAATGCCGGCAACAGCAGCGCCCAGGTTCGCCTTGGTTCGCTGTATTACCTGGGCCATGGCGTTCCCGAAGATGAGAAGCAGGCCGTCTTCTATTGGAAAAAAGCAGCAGGCCAAGGTTCCGCAGATGCCATGTTCCACTTGGGTTCCGCCTATCTGTTCGGGAACCAAGCCGCAAGAACCGTACCCGACCCGGATCGCGAAGCGGCCACCTGGTACTTCCAGGCTGCCAGCGCCGGCCATGCCGAAGCCCAATATCACCTGGGCCTGCTGTTCCTTGCCGGCAAGGGGGTCATCGACAGTCGTACGGAAGCCGCTCGCTGGTTCCGCAAGGCGGCAGCACAAGGCCACAACGAAGCCAGAAAGGCGCTGAGCATCATCGAATCCGGCAAGTAAGCTTCAGGCCAGGAACAAGGCATCGCACGCTGTGCGGACCGAGGGTGAATCCCAGTCGCGTTCGCCTTGCCAGACTTCTCTGACGATACCCCTGCCATCGACCAGCAGACTTGTCGGATAGACAAGGACACCAAAGTCTTCGCTTGCCCGCTTTGCTGCCGGATCGAGGGCGATGGGAAAAGCGAGATTCAACTGAAGCAGATATTCGCGGACAAGATGCACGTCCTCGTCCACAGAAATCGCGACCACGGTCAGGCCTTTAGCTTGGTAGTCGCGATACAGCCGGTTGAGCGACGGCATTTCTGCCCGGCACGGCTGGCACCAGGTAGCCCAGAAATTGACGATGCACGGCCCCTGCACAGCGGCGAATTCAAATGACCCAGCATCCAGTCGGGAGAGCGCAATTGGGGGCAGCGAACGACCGACGAGTTGCCGGACACTGCCATCGCTCTTGCCACACCCCGTCAACAGCCAGGGCAGGCAGGCAAACAGTCCGTTGAAACGACGCCGCTGCAGATCAATCCTTGCCACTGAGCAGTTTCTTGATCGACACCGCACCGCGCACCTGCCCGACCTGATATTCGTAGGCCCTGTCGAGCGGATACTCGGTGGCCAATTGCGCCCGGACGCCCTCCGAAATCTGGTTGACGGGACCATGACACGGCAGACAGGCGGCGCTCATGGGGATTGCCTTCATGTACCGGAAATAACGTCCGATCGGTTCGTCGACCAATTCCTGTAACTCCAGAGACTCGACTTTCTCACCTTTGGCAACGCGCTTCTCGAAATCGAGAAGCGCCTTTTGCTCCCAGACATCCGGCTCACCCAGCGATTTGTTGCGCGCCCGCAGGGAAACTCTCGTCACGCGCATACCGGTTTGCCGGGAAAGGCTCGACGTAATTTCGGGGACACTGTATTTGCAGACCGTGATGGCGCGGATGGGTCCGGTACGCTCCAGTTCCTTGACCAGCTCTCCGCGAATCTGGGCGACGAGCTGGCTGGCGACCGTACGGCTCTCGTCGGCCATGGATTTGACCCCGTCAGCCGCCATGGCCGACGCCATCATGCCGAAGAGCAAGCCTGCCTTCCCGATCCAACCCAGCATTCAATCACCCCGGTATCTGCGGCAAGCCCCGGGCATCCGGCCGGAGCCTGTTGGTGCGAGCTACTGAACAAGCGAACCGATTGTAATCCTAACATCCTTGGCCGAGCCCGATATGGGCGCCGACAAGCCTTCAAGGTCGCCGGACCTGGCCAGCGCGTCACCGCTTTTCGATATCCGTGCGCCGACGACGACCGTTCCCACCGTCGACAACCGGAATTGGGGCGACATGGCCATCGAGTCGTCGAGGGTGAAACGAAGGGGCATATCCCCCACTTTGGCGCGCATCATGGCCACCGGCATCTTGGGACCATTGACTGCCCGGGCAAAGACGAAAAGGGTATCCCCTGCCTTAACGTCATTGCGCAGTTTGGCGTCCAGCTCAACGACGCCCGAAATACTGGCGATCGCCGCCGGCGGCTGCTTTGCCGTGGCCGGCGACGCATCGCTGACCTGTTTGCTGGAAATGGCGAGTCGATTCTCCGCATCGCGGATACTGCCGGCGATCCCCGCTGCTGCGGCCGAATCCTCGGGAAGCAGCGCCTGCACCTTCTGCCATTCGCGAATGGCCATGCCGTATTCCTGGCGATCGAAGGCGATGGTTCCCGACAGGGCCAGCGCCTTGACGTTCCGGGGATCGATTTCCAGGGCGCGGCGTACGAGCTTTTCCGGCTCGCCGAAAAGTTTCTTGCCCTGGGACATGGCGACGATATCGGCGTAATCGGCGTAGTGCTGCGCATCGGGCGGCAGCAGCGAGAGGGCGCGGCCAAATGCCGCCGAGGATTCCGGATAGCGCCCGAGAACGGCGTAGGAACGGGCCAGCATCAACCAGCCCGCGCCATCGTTAGGATTCTCCTGAAGGCGCAGCGCCAGGCGTTCGACCATAGCGGTAATCTGCTGCTGGGACAGCGCATGTTCGCCCTCCTTTGCAGGGCCGGCCGTTTTTTTGGTCGGCACCACCGAATCCGGCGTACCCAGCGTCCAGTACAAGCCGCCCACCATGAGCGGAAACCCGATGGCCAGCGCCAACGCCAAGCCCAGCTTGCGCTGCCCGGAGACCACCGCCTGCGGCGCATCGCCGACGTAGTCCAGGGTGCGCCGTTCGAGTTCCTCCCGCGATTGCTGGAAGGCCGCCTCGCTGATCCGGCCTTCCGCCAGATCCTTGTCGAGCTCGGCCAGTTGCTCGCGCAACACCTGTAAATTCAATTCGCGCAGCTCGGGCGTCCCGGGTTGAGCCTCGGGCTGACGCTTCAGCAGCGGGTAAAGCAGCGCGGCAAGAACGCCGACGAATACCAGCCCGCCTACAAGCAAGAACACATTCATTTGATCGATCCGGTTAACCTTGCAGAAGTCGTTTGGCCGCCGAGCGCTGAACATCGTCGAGCGGCTCTTCTTCCCGTTCGCGGCGCCGTCTGAGCAGCACGAACAAACCGCCCAGCCCGCCCGCCAGCAGGAGAAATGGCCCACCCCACAACAGCCAGGTGGTGGTCTTCAGCGGCGGAGAATAGAGGACGAAATCGCCGTAGCGTTCGACCATGTAGTCGATGACCTGCTTTTCGGTCTTGCCCTGGCGCAACATGTCGCGAACCTGGTTCTTGAGATCGATGGCGAGATCGGCATGCGAGTCGGCCAGATTCTGGTTCTGGCAGACCAGGCAACGGAGAACTTCCGCCAGCGATTGCACCTTGGCTTCGAGCACCGGATCGTCCGATACCCGTTGCGCCTCGGCAGCATGGACCTGAAGCGTCAGTCCAAGCACGAGCAGGACGAGGGAAATTAGTTTAGGCACCGTTCAACTCCTTCACCAACGGAATGATTTTTTCGCTGACCACGGTCTGCGTCAGCGGTCCGATATGCTTCATGCGAACGATCCCGGCCTTGTCGATGACAAAGGTCTCCGGAACACCATAGACACCGTAATCAATGCCAACCTTGCCATCCTGATCCCAGATCGACAGGCGGTAGGGGTTGCCATGTTCGTTCAGCCAGGCGATGGCAGGCTCCCTGCCATCCTTGTAATCGAGCCCGATGATCGGCGCGACGTTGTGGCGGGCCAGTTCAACCAGCACGGGATGCTCCTGCCGGCAGGACACGCACCACGAGGCCCAGACATTGAGCAGCCAGACCTGTCCCTTCAGATCGCTGGGGGAAAAGTTGGCCTCCGGCTGGTGCAGCTGGCTGACACTGAACATCGGTGCCGGCTTGCCGATGAATGGCGATGGCACCTCGCGCGGCTTGAGGCGCAGACCGACCGCCAGGAAGCCGACCAGGACGACGAAGATGAGCAGCGGAAGCAGGAAGCGACGCACGATCGGTCATGCCTTTGCCGAGGACAGCGCTGACTCGCCATCGCGCGCCCGTGCCGCTATCCGGTAACGCCGATCGGCCGCCGCCAGGCAGCCACCGAGAGCCATCAGCAGGCAGCCCCACCAGATCCAGTCAACAAACGGCTTGTGCTGGACGCGCACGACCCAGGTCTGCATGTCGATCGGTTCGCCCAGGGAGACGTACAGGTCGCGGAACAGCCCGGTGTCGATGGCGGCTTCGGTCATCGGCATGCGCTGCGCGGTGTAGATGCGCTTCTCCGGCTCCATGACGCGCTCGAACTTGCCATCGCGGGTGACTTCGATGTGCGCCCTGGCGGCGATGTAATTCGGCCCCTTGACCTCGTTGATACCCTTGAAGGTGAAGGTATAGCCGCCCACGGAGGTGCTGTCGCCCTCGCCCATCTTGACGTCGCTGTTCGACTCGTAGGCCTTGACGAAGGTCACGCCGAGGATGAAGACGCCCACCCCAAGGTGGGCAATTACCATTCCCCACTGCGAGATCGACATGCTGCTCAGCCGGGACAAGCCGCCCGCCGAACCGGAACTGGCCCGGACCCGCAGGACGAGCAGGCTTGCGTAGATGGCCCAGAAGCCGAGGCTGACGCCCAGCGCCGTCAGGAATGACCAGCCGCCCATAGCCAGCGGTATGGCAACCGACGCCACCACGGACAAAGCGGCCCCCACCCACAGCAGGCGCGGCAAGTCGGCAGCCGAAGCGGCTTTCCAGCGGGCGAACGGGGCCAGCCCCATGAGGACGATCATGGGTGCCATCAAGGGCACGAAAATCCGCTCGAAGTAAGGCGCACCGACCGAAATCTTGCCGAGATCGAGGGCATCGAGGAACAGCGGATAGAGCGTACCGATCAGCACCGCGCCCGCCGCGACCGTGAGCAGCACGTTGTTGGTGAGCAGCAGCGATTCGCGCGAAACCAGCTGGAAAGAACCGCCCAGGCCAACTTTCGGGGCGCGCCAGGCGAACAGCAGGAGCGATGCCCCGACCACGATGGCGAGGAAGACCAGGACGAATATCCCGCGCTTGGGATCGGTGGCGAAGGCATGGACCGAGGTCAGGACGCCCGAACGGACCAGGAAGGTGCCGAGCAGCGAGAGCGAGAAGGCCATGATGGCCAGCATCACGGTCCAGTTCTTGAAGCAGCCGCGCTTTTCCGTGACGGCCAGCGAGTGGATCAAGGCGGTGCCGACCAGCCAGGGCATGAACGAGGCGTTTTCGACCGGGTCCCAGAACCACCAGCCGCCCCAGCCGAGCTCGTAATAGGCCCACCACGAGCCGAGGGCGATGCCCAGCGTCAGGAACACCCAGGCAACCGTCGTCCACGGCCGCGACCAGCGCGCCCAGGCAGCATCGAGCTTGCCGGAGATCAGCGCGGCGATCGAGAAGGCGAAGGCGACGGAGAAGCCGACATAGCCCATGTACAGCATGGGCGGATGGAAGGCCATGCCCGGGTCCTGCAGCAGGGGATTGAGATCGCGCCCCTCGCCGACGGCGGGCAGCAGGCGTTCGAACGGATTCGAGGCGAAGAGCAGGAAGGCGAGGAAGCCGATGCCGATGAGCCCCATGACCGACAGCACGGTAGTGATCATTTCGCGCGGCAGACGGCGGCTGAACAGGGCAACAGCCACGGACCACAGCGAAAGGATCAGCACCCACAGCAGCATTGATCCTTCATGCCCGCCCCAGACGGCAGCGACCTTGTAGAAGGTCGGCAGCTGGGTGTTGGAATGCTCGGCGACATAGCGCACCGAAAAATCGTTGGCCAGGAATGACTGGAGCAGGCAGGCATAGGCGAAGCCGATCGCCGCAAACTGGGCGAAGCTGGTCGGACGGGCGAGGCTCATCAGGCGCCCGTTGCGCTTGATCACGCCGATCAACGGGAGCACGCCCTGAACGACGGCGACAAACAAGGCGGCAATGAGGGCGAGGTGCCCAAGCTCTGGAATCATGTAGCTGCTCCAAATGAAATCACATGATTCATAGCAAGATCAGTTCCACGCCGGAATATGACACAAGCACCAGCGAAAAGCCTTGCCAGACAAGGCCATACCTCACCGGGAGGGGTTCCCGGAATCCCAAACGAGGGACTGATTCCCGAATTCGGGAAAGGCTGGCGGCGGTAGCGAGCCTGCCGGACCGGATCAGCCGATCACTTGCCCGCGACCGCCCGACCCTTGCCGGCCGCCGGCGGTGCCGCAGCCTTGTCGGCGTTCAGGGCCGCGCGTAATTCCCAGACCGCCGCTTCCGCCTTGGCGCGATAGGGGTCGTCCTTCGGGCTGCGGTGGAGGTAGGTTTCCATGGATTGCAGCGCGCCGAGCTTGTCGCCCAGCTGATTGAGCGCTTCGCCAAGGCCGAAGTAGGCATTCATCTGGTCCGGACGCAGCACCGTGGCCGTGTCGAAGAAATCGGCTGCCGCCTTCGCCTTGCCCAGCCCGAGCAGCGCGAAACCGATGTTCACATGCGCCTCGGGCATCTTCGGATCGATTTCCAGGACGCGGTGGAAGGCCGTCAGCGCGTGGTTGTATTCCTTGGCGTGCAGCATGATCACGCCTTCGCTGAAGCGGCGGCGGATCTCGTCGCGCGCCTTGTCGCGGGCATGCTCTTCGATGCTCGGCGTACCGAAAAACACGACGCTGCGGGGCGCCAGCAGGGGGACGAGGACGAGCAGCAAGACGCAAGCGCCCAGCAACCACGCCGGGGCGCCTTTGACGGTCAACCGGAAATTTTGCCCAAAATTGAAATGTGTACGGCCTGCTTCGGTGCTCATAGCGAATACGCCTCCGCACGCTGGGCCGGCAACAGGCGACGCAACAGCAGCCAGGCGAACATGACGATGCCGATGGTGGCGCACAGGCCGCCGACGCCCAGGCAGATCCGCGAGAAGGTCTCGACGCTGAAGCTGACCGCCAGATCGCCCGGCGTCTTGCGCGGCGCACCCATCAGGCCGGCGCCGGCCAGCCCGCACATCATGAGCAGGATGCCGTAGCCGTAGAATGCCAGTTGCCAGCGCGCCTGGCGCAGCGTGACGGTGTCGACACCGAGCGCCGGCAGCAGCTGGAAACTCACCGCCATGAAGGCCAGCGTGATGGCCCCGATGGTCCCGTGGTAATGCGCGGTGATCAGGGTCGTCTGGCCGTTGATCAGGCTGCCGATGACCAGACCGGCGACGAAGAGCAGCAGCGAAAGGCCGAAGCCCGGCGCCAGCATGCCCGGACGCGCCACGGCGACGATCGCGACAGCCAGCAGCAGCGGCGCTTCCCAGCTCGTCCAGCGCATCAGCCAGGTGTACAGATAGTTCGCGGCGGCACTGTCCGGCGCGTACATGAGCGGGATGCCCAGAGCCAGCACCATCGGCACCAGGCTGAACACGATGGCCACTCCGACCACGCCGGCCGGCAGGCGATGGACGGCGCGCTCGGCGAGCACCAGCCAGGAGAACATCAGGAGACTGAGCAGGGCGAATTGCCACAGATGGCCCGGTCCCCAGAACAGCGTCTCGAAATAGGCCATGCCCTCCGCCGGGCTCATCTCCAGGGCCGTCCAGCCGAGCAGCGCGAACACCGCCAGGGCGCCACCCGCCGAGATCCGGAGCAAGACGAGGCGGGCGAAGGCCGGCTGCGTCCGCGCCTGGCGCAGATCGATCGAACGAAACGCCAGCAGCGCCTTGAGCAGCACCCCGGCACCGAAGAGCGCCAGGGAACCGAGGAACATCGGGCTGTCGAGCACTGGCAGGTAGTTGCTCATCAAGGGACGCACGCTCCCGGCCGACACCGAGAGGACGATCCCGGCCGTGCCAACCATCGCCAGCAACAGGGCCAGACGCTGCACGGCATCGCTGACCACCGGCGCGTGCAGGCACCACAACACGCAGGCAAAGGCCATGAACCAGACGCCCTGCGAGAGATTGACGTGAAGCACCAGCGCCACCCGGTAGAACTCGGCGCCCGGGAACAGCGTCCCGAGGGCCGGCACCCGCGCCAGGGCGATGAGAATGGCGAACACGCCGGAAATGGCCACGGCCGATACGGCCAGCACCAGCCAGCGTCGGGCCCAGAGGCGGGAATCGTCGTCGATGGAATCGAAATCGTTGGTCACACGGCCCCCTGATGCGCAGATTGGGTAATGAACGGAACACCGAAGAAGGTCAGGAAGGCCGCGACGAACACTGCCATGATCATCCACGCGCCCTGCCTGGGCGAGATGCTGAAAGCCAGCCGCGCGTGCAGCGAAATGGCCACCAGCAGCCAGGTGATGAAGGACCAGGTTTCCAGCGGATCCCAGTTCCAGTAGCGCCCCCAGGCATCCTGGGCCCAGATCGCACCGGCGATCAGCATCAGGCTCTCGAACACGAAGCCGATGGCCAGGCAGCGAAAAGACAGGTCGCTCAGGCGCTCGCTGGCCGGCAGGCGCTGGAATTTCTCGCTGCCAAAGGCCGTCGAGCGTGACAGGATGATGCCGGCGAGGCCCACGGCGACCAGCGTGAATCCCATAAACACCTTGGCAAAGCCGATATGAACGAACAGCCAGACCGTGTGATAGGTCGGCGGCAGGCGCGTCTCGCCGGGGCTTACCGTCATCAGCCAGCCCATCATGATGAACAGGATGGGCATGACCACGGCCGCCATCGGGCGCACGACGGCGAGGCGCCAGTAAGCGATGGCGAAGACCAGCATGAGGCTCCACACATTGCTCGACAGGATCTCGAACATCGACACGAAGGGCCCGTGGCCCAGCCGCTCCCAGCGCATGCCGAGCGACAGCGTGTGCAACGTCAGCCCGACCACCATCGCGAGCAGCACGAACTTCTCCGGACGCTTCTTCAGCATTACGCCAATGATCGCCGCACTTCCGGCGAGCACGTATGCCACCACGGCCGCCCATAACACCCTTAACTCAACCAATGCTTCCACGACTCGCTCCGGCCTGTACGACCACTGCCCCGGCAATGGTCATCGGTTTCAATCCTGATCCCAGGGTCTACGCGAAAACTGTGCCCAGAAATGCCAGGCCAGCGCCAGGACGGCAATCGTCGAGGCGCCCAGCAGCCACGGAATGGTCGCATCCCAGGTCAGCATGTAGCCCATCCAGCTGCGCAACTCGATGAAGCGCAGCGTGCCGCCGGGCAAGGCAATCTTCTGATTTGCGCCGGGAACCAGCTCCCAGCGCTGATCGGCATAGCGAACCACCACGCGGTAATCGTCCGGCAAACGGAAATGCCCATCCTGATCGGCCGGAATCAGCTCACCTTCAAACTGCAGCATGGACCACAACGGCTCCTGCAGTCCGGGCAGCGCCCACTGCTGGGCCTGCTTCAGCGCATTGGCCGGGTAACTGGGCAGGTTCACCGTCCCGATCCCGGCCTCGCCACGCTCCGGAACCCATTCGAATAAGAGCGAGAAGCCCTTGTTCCAGGTGGTATAGAAGCGATAACCCTGCAGCACCAGCGGCTTGTCATCGCCGATCACCGCCTCGCGGTTTTGACCGTCGGCATCGACCCAGGAAACCTGGTTGCGCGTCTCGAGCCGCTTCAGGCCCGGTGCATAGGCGATGGAAAACCCCCGGTTGACGAAGCTGGCCTGATCGAGCCGCCAGGGATGCCAGGGGCCCGCGTCGACCGACACCAGCTGGCCATCGAACGCCAGCCCCTCGACCAGTTCGGCCTGCCCTTTCAGATAAATCATCCGCCCGAATGCGATCAGGAAAATGATGGCCAGCAAGGCCAGGTGAAAGACGAACAGGGGACGCTGCTGGCGAAACCGGGGATTGGTCAGCATCATCGCCAGCAGGTTGATGCCAAGGGCTCCAAACGACGCCGCGACGACGGGTGAAAATGAAAATCCGCCAAAATGGGCTGCCAGTACACCGATGCAGAACAGGGCCAGCAAGCCTGCCGTCAGGCTAAGCGATGCCAGGCTGCGGATCAGGAGCATGGCACGGACGTGAAACCCAAAAGGCCAAGCAGGCGACCCGCACCAGCCTGAGAGCCAGACGCCAAAACGCCCGTCACGGGGGGCTCTTGCATATCCCCTCCCCCTTGCCGACGTCCCGGTTGGCGCGCATCCATTTATCGGAATCTCCGTTGCCACAGTCGCCAATGTTCCAGTTTCCGCTGGCCTTGAAGGTTTTTATCTTGTTGATGGCTTTGTAATAGTAAGGCTCCTTGGTGTAGCCATTGACCGCCACCGAGTCGGCAATGGCGGTTCCCGTGGCCAGCCCGGCTTCCGGTCCGACATCGGTCAGGTTGACCAGCAGCGCCTTGTTCTTCCAGCCATGCGGCACCGCCACATGGCACCAGGTGCAACGCAATCGGCTCTGGCCAATGCGTGAGTAGTGGTAACGATGCAGGTTGCCTTTCGAACTCTGCCAGAAGCCGGAACTCTTCGTCCCCGTTTCGCCACCGATATAGGCCGTACTGTTGTGGCACTTGAAGCAGAGCAAATTGGCCGTACTGCTGTCGGCGTCCGTCCATGCACCCTTGAGGAGGAAGTCATTACTCGATCCGTGCGGGCCCCACGGGTTGCTGGCGGTGGGAATCGCCGTCGTTGCCGCAGTCGACGAGCCGTGGCAGTCGGTGCAATACATGGTCTGACTGCCCACGCTGTTGTTCCAGGGCGATCGCCAGGGATTGTTCCCGGCCGCGATGCCGCCGCGCTCGGTCAGCCCGCGCCCGGTCACATCCATCACCGGATGCCAGGACCGGTAGTTGTTGCTGCTATAACTCGAACTCGCCCCACTGTCGGTCGTCGAGGCCGGTGCGCCCTGATGTTCCGGCGGCGCCTGGAATTCCTTGGCCTGATTCGTATACATCGAAAGGCCGTTCTGGCCGGAGCTGGTTCCGCCGGCGTAGCCGAGCGTCGGACGATTGCCGCCGAGCGAGGAATGGCTGTTGTTGTCGGTGTAACCATAGTCGGAGTGACACTTCAGACAGATCTGGTATTCGCGGGTCACATAAGTCGCGCTGTCGCATGCCCCCTTGTTGGCGAGGCCATGACAGTCCGCCACGTTGGCGTTGCCCGGATCGCCGCGCTTGACGACGTAACCCGACGGCAGATTGTGGAAGGAGCGATCGCTGCTGTAACTCGGCTGAACGCCCCAGGTGCCGCGCAAAACGCCAGAAATCACGTTGTTGTGGGTATAACCCGCCGCTTCCGTGTGATTGTGGTGCCCGCCACTGGCCCCGTTCACCTTGGCCTCGCTGGTGTTCACACTGCTCAGCGCACCGGGAAGCCCCCGCTTGCCACGGATGACGCGGTGCGGGTTATGGCAGTCCGTGCACTCGACATGGCGATTGTCGAGGTTGCCGACGCCCAGCTTGCTGCGCGGTTCGACGAAGTCCTTGCCGCAGGCCGTGCCCCGCGTGGTGCAATCGATGAAGGCCGAATCCCCGGAGAAATAGCCGCTGATTTCATGCACTTCGCTGGTATTGGTGCCACGCCCCTGAGCGATGGTCGTGATCGGCATGCGCTTGGCCAGCGTGGTGAAATCCGTCTTGATGTCCGGCACCTCGCCATAAGACTGCAGGGTGCCATTGCCGCCGCTGTCATGGCATTGATAGCAGGTTTCTTCCAGCGCAGCCGTCCCGGAACCACCGGGTTTCGGCGCGGCGGCCGTCGAGGTGCCTTCGTTCGTCCCTTCGCGTAGCAGGCGGCGCGTGCCGGCCACGGCATGCGTGTCGTGGCAGTTCAGGCAGGAGGCTTTCCAGACCGGCAGGTTGGTCGGAAACTCGCGGCGGGTCGCATGGGTGTTGCTGTACAACTCGTTGGCCACGTCCGGATTGGCGTGGGCGGAAAACGCCCAGGAGGCGCCGCCCTTGTCATGGCAGGCCATGCAGATGATGTCGCCGGCGTTGTCGGTATCGACATAACCGCTGGTGCTCGGCGGGTTGAGTTCCTGGAAGCGGTTGAGGCGCAGGAATTTCTGATTGCCGACGGTGGTATTGGTTTCCCGGATATGCGGGTCATGACAGGTGGTGCACTGCACCTGGGCATTGATGCTGTAGGAGGACAGCGGGCCGCTGCCATCGGGGTCATAAAGGGTGCCACCCCCGGTGTTCTGCAAGGGCAGCTTGGGCTTGATGCCGGGGGCACGGACACCGATCAGCGCGGTATTTAGGCCGGGCTTGCGCAATTCGCCATCGGTATCGGCCAGTGTGTCGTTGTAGGAAATCGAGATCGGATGGTCGTTGGTCAGGTCGGTGCCGAGATTGCGGGTGAAGCCGGTATCGGCGCCGCTGCCGGTCGGCATCGTGGTGACGCCGCTTTGCATGGCGATCACGTTGGTGCCGGCCGCCGTTCCGCTCTTGTCGAGGCCGTTCAGCACGTTCACGTTGCCGATGGCGACCGTACCGTCGTGACAGGACAGGCAGAGCTTGGAGCTGCCGCCGGGCTGCATCAGCGAACCCTGGACCTGCTTGGCGTCGAGCGTCGAGGAATCGTAGAGGACGTAGTTCGGCGTATAGCCGGCACCCGATACCTTACGATTCCACAGCGGCTTGGTGGAGGCCGATCCGCCGTGCGGGGTATGGCAGAAGACGCAGATTTGCGTCTCGCTGCTGGCCTTGGCAGTTCGCGTCGGCACCGAACCGGCACCGACCGTCGGGTGCGTGTAGGCCGCGCCGTCGGCCGTGGCCGAGAGGTTGTGCTTCGTCCCGCGCACGTCCGAAACCCGCGCTGCATGGACCGATTCGAGGCCATAGCGGAAAAAGGCGAAGACCACGAGGGCGAAGATCATCGCCAGCTGGACGAGACGGGACGAGAGGCGCAACTCAGTTGCCGCCATGATCGCCCCCGCCGAGGAACTGGAACACTGCAATTCTTCCGTTGAATGTATCTGCCACGAAAACCCGATTTCCCTGATCTATCCAGACGCCGCCCGGCAAATAGAAATTGCCCGCTGCCTTGCCGGCACCTCCAATTGGAAGCAGAAAACGCGCCTGTTCATCGAAGATGAGCAGATGGTCGTGATACGACTCGATCACGTAGAGATTGTTCTCGGCATCGACGGCGACCCCCTTCGGGCGCACGAAATTGCCGAGGTTGGTCCCGCGCTCGCCGACGATCTGCGGTGCCCCGGCATCGTCGAGCGGAATGAGCTGCACGCGGGCGTTCATGGTGTCTGACACCACCAGGCGATCGCGGGACAGGGCCAGGAAGGTTGGGAAATTGAATTCGCCCGGCCCCTCGCCCCGCCGGCCGATGACCCTGACGCGCCGGCCGGTCATGTCGAAAACCTTGACCTGGTGGGCCTGCGTGTCGGCCACATAGAGCAGGCCGTCCTTTTCGTCCCATGCCAGGCCGGTCGGACGCTCCAGTTGGCCGGCGTCCACCAGCACACTGCCCTTGCCCTCCGGGTCGAGCATGACGACCTGGCGCAATTCGGCATCGGCCACGAACACCCGCCCGGCCGGCCCGAGCGCGATACCGCCGGGCGAGGCAAAGCGACGGAAGCCCTGGGCGAATTCCCAGACGTCGAGCCGACCGTTGGCCGGGTCGAAAACGAAGACCGCCGCGCGGCTGACGTCGGTGACCAGTATCCGCCCGTTCTGGTCGACGACCCCGGAGAGCGGACGTTGCAGGACCACCGGATCGGGTACCTCGAAGAGCCCGGCGATCCATTTCAAGGCTTCGATGAAGCGGTTCTTCTCCTTGCCTTCGCGTTCGACAAAGTTCTTTTCGCCGGTCAGTTCGCCAACGTAGACGTAACGCGGCACCTCCTCGTCGGAGAGCGGCGGGAAATAATGTTTCTTGCCGGCCGTGACCTGGCCCGGATCGAAACGCATGACCAGCGGCTCGCTGGCACAGCCACCGAGCATCAGCGCGAACAGGAGTACCAGGAGCCTCATGCGCGCAGGCGGAACGAGACGACGCGGCGGCCGGCGCCATCCGCGACGTAGAGGGTTTGCTGGGCGATGGCCAGGCCACGCGGGTCCATCAGGCCCAGCCCGGCAAAATCGGCTTCGGCCAGCAGGGCGCCCTGGCGCCACAGCTTGATCTGGCGCTCGCGCGCATCGGCCACCGCCAGCCAGCCGTCGCCGGCCGCCAGCGCAATGGCCAGCGCGATATCTTCGGCGACGATTTCCATGCTGCGCGCGCCGAACACGTCGATGGCCGCGAGGCACTGGCAGGACCGACCGGCGATGTAGATTTTCTGGCCATCCATGGCCATGGCCGTCGGCTGCTCGGGCACCATTCTTTCCGGCAACAACATGCCGCCAAGGCCGTTCGGCATGACTTCCTCGAGGCGACGCTGCACCTTGTCCAGGCCGTAATAGCGCCCGCTGGCGGCATCGGCGACGACTTCGTCGTAGTAACTGCCGCCGCCCAACTGCGCGTCGATATTCTGGAGGATCCGCCCCGAGCGCCCGATGCGCAGCACCGGTCCGGCGCTGCCGTTGGCGACGATCAGGGAGCCGTCGCTGGCGGCAGCGAGCCGCGTCTGCTGGGTGACCCGCGCGCCACGAATCGCGTTCATGGCATCGAGCATCGGATCGATCCGGAAAATGGCGCCGAGGCCGGCGTCGGCCACGTAGATATCCCGCGTCGGCGTCACCGCGACGGATACGGGGAAAACGAAGGGCGTCGGCGGCCCCATGCCACCCGTTCTCAAATCCGGGAATCCACCCTCGGTCGGCCGCTGGATGACCCGACTGCCGGAAAATACCTGGCCCGGCAGCAAATGGCGGGTTTCCGCCGCGAGCAGTGCGGGCGACAGGCTGCAGGCCGCAACGGCGGCAATCGCCTTGAGGCAGTTGCGTCGGGAGGATTGCATCGGCTTACCAGCGTCCAGGTCCAGAAGTTTCGTGTCCACCAAACACCCCCGTTGGCAGGCCAGGCTTTCCCGAGTGGCACAAATCGCAGTTCTCGGGTGACCAGGCGATATCGTTGTTGTGGCAGGCGCCACAGAATTTCCCTTCGATGATGTCAGTCATCGTAATCGGATTGCTACCAGCTCGCATCTTGAATCCCAGTTCGGCATGGCAGACCTTGCAGCGAAAACGAATGCGGTGAAACCAGTGGGGAAAGACCACCGGCCGCATGCCGTTCTTTTCGGCCTGGCGATTGATCACCACGTCGGCGTATTCGGCCTGCGTGTCGACGGAGAGCCCGAAATACAGATTCAGAAATAGGGCAAAAATTCCGGTTGACCGTAAGATTCTCCTCCACAGCGTCATTTGGCGCCCTGCCCGGTCATCTGGTGGATGCGAGGATCGATGCCCGCCGGCAACTCCAGTTTCTTCGTGCCCGGACGCGCAATGCTGTGGCAGCGGGCGCACTCGGTCAGCGGAAACGCCACGGCACCATGGCAAACGCCGCATTGCTCTCCCTGCAGGATCTTGTACATCGAAATCTTGCTCGCCCCCGTCGTCCTGGCGAACAGCGCGTCATGGCAATTCGAGCAATCGAGCCATTCGGTATGCGGCCGGTGCGGGAAGCGAACCGCCGGCATCCCGCCCTTGACGTCGAGGATGATGTCGAGATCGAGCTTCTCCACCTTGGTGCCGGGAAAGAGCTTTTCCCGCGGCTTGATCTCGCCCTTCTCGAGCGCCTGGACCCAGCGCACCTGGTTGCCGGCGTTGTCCGGCGTCAAGCGCTGGAGCGCCTCCTGCGGCTGCTGGAGGATGCGGAGCGCCCGCGAGCGCGGATCGTGGATGCCGTCGCCATTGAGCGGCAGCCACTCTCCCGCGACGGCGCGGCCCATCATGACAAGGAACAGCGCCAAAAAAAGCACAAGCCCGGGGCTAGGAACTCCCCGGGCCTTGCCTGTCGAGGGATCGAAGCGATCAGCCGGGGATGTAGATACCCGCATTGCGGATCGCCTTGACCAACTCGGCGGTCGAGTCCTCCAGCAACTTGACCGCCTGCGCATGATCGCGCTTGGCAGCGGCCGCCTCTGCGGCTGCACGCAGCTCCTTCGCCTTCACGACGAAGCCCTGAACCTGCTGGTCGAGCGTCGGATTGTTCGCCCGCTTCTCCTCGACCAGAACCTTGATCAGCATCTGGTGCGTGTCGTTTCGGTCGATTTCATAGTGGTACTCCTCTTCCTTGCTCGCAAAGTTGAGGGAACGAACCAGTGTGTCACCGCTGCGCAGGGAACTGATGCCGGCCTTGGCCACGAGGTAAGCCCGGTCAAGCTCGGTCCGGCCTTCCTTGTAACGTCCGCCCTGGGCGAGACGGGCGGCCTCGGCCACCGACTTGTCGATCTGGGCCACGGTCTCGTTGACGCTCTTGGTCGAACTGCCTTTTTCGTTGGCCACGCGACGATAGGCGCCGAGCAAGGCATTGACGCTGTCGAGGCGTGCCTTGTAGTCGGCTTCCAGCTTCTTCGCCGTCACTTCTTCCGGCGCCGCCAGGCGAACCGCCTCGAAGAACGCGGCGCGAACCTCGGTCAACTGGGCGTTGGCCTTGTCGAGTTCGCCGTTGTTGAGCGAGGTTTTCGCCGTCTTGTACAGTTCCCGCGCCCGTTCGCGCTTGGCCATCGCCTCGGGCGCCTTGCTGCTTTCAATCTGGCGGGCTGCCGAGGAAGACTCCAGCAACTTGCCTACCGACTCCATGTTGAAGAGCAACTGGTCCTTGTCGATCTTGGCCGACGACAAGCGGGTCGCGGCACTTTCCTGCGCGCTGGCCGAGGTGGCAACGCCTGCCCCGAACGCAATCGCCATGGCGACAAAACCGGCCTTGAGCATCTTTTTTTCCATTCGATTCATCCTTTGACGAAGGGCTGCCGGCGGCAGCCTTCGGGTTGCATCACTTCGCTGGCGGCACCGAGACCTTGGCGACTTCTTTCTTCTTGGAGTGGCAGTTCCGGCACTCCGAGACGGGGAAAGCGACCTTGCCATGGCAGACACCGCACTTCTCGCCGAGCAGGATCGACGCCATGCTGATCTGGTTGGCCCCCTTCTGCGGAATGAAGATCGCCGGATGGCAGTTCGAGCAATCCAGCCACTCGGTATGCTGCTTGTGCGGATAGACCACGTCCGGCATCGATCCCTTGACCTCGCGAACGATGTTCAGATCCATGACGATGGGTTCCGCTTTCGGATCGTTGCGGTCATAACGCGGGTTGATCTTCTTCTGGCTAATCGCCTCGACCCAGTTCACCCGATTGCCCGAAAGGCTCTTGGGCAGGGCACCGAAGGCCGTCAGCGGCGGCTGCAGCGCATGCGTGCCGTCATTGGCCGGGTCATGGATGCCATCTTCCGGCGGCGGCAGATTACGCTTGCTGGCCGGCTTGAGCAGACGATTGAAGGAGTTGATGTCGGCAGCGTCGGCCGAGGCCACCACCGGTGCCGCCGAGGCAGCCGCCGCAGCGATGGAAGCCGCCGGCACGGCAGCCGCAACCGGAGCCGGCTTCACTTCAACCTTCTTCGGTTCCTCTTTCTTGGGCTCTTCCTTCTTGGCTTCCGCCTTCTTGGGGTCTTCCTTCTTCGCCTCGGCTGCCTTCACGGCATCCTTGACCGAAGCCAGCATGTAGTCGACCGCAGCCTTGACCTCGGCATCCGGCAAGGTCATGTGGCCACCCTTGGCCGGCATGCCCTTCGGCGTCCCCTTGAGGGCGCTCTGGTAAAGGGAAGGCAAGCCATTCGCGATGCGCGGCGCCCAATCGGCAGCGTTGCCCAGGCGTGGCGCTCCCGCCAGGCCGGTGGCATGACAGGTCGTACACACCTTGTTGAAGACGTCTTTCCCGGAATCGGCAATGGCCGGCGCTACCAGCGACAGAGAGGTGACGAGGCCGGCAATGAATTTGATGGTTTTCATGGCGCTCCCCCTCACTTCTTCGGCGCGCCGGTGGGCTGAGCCAGCTTCTGCACGGTACTTTCATGTACCTGCGTCGGCGTATTCGGCTTGCCCGAATGGCAAAGGTTGCAGTTTTCGACGGACCAGGCGATATCGCCGTTATGGCATGCGCCGCAGAACTGCCCATCGATGATCTTGACCATGTTGATCTCGTTGCCACCAGCCTGGAACTTGAAGCCCAGGTCGGCGTGGCACACCTTGCAACGGAAGCGTACCCGATGGAACCAGTGCGGGAAGACGACCGGACGCATGCCTGCGCCATCCGAGTAGTTGTTGATCACGACATCGCCGTACTCCGCCTGCGCGTCGTTGATATCCACGAACAGAACGCCGGACACAATCATGACGGCGACGATCGCGATGCTTGCCCTCAGTTTCGAGAGTATTTTCATTACGCTTCCTCTAGGATTTTCGCTCTTGACGGCTGCCCCACCGCACAAAATCAGTAAGTACCAATCTGCCGGGACACCTGGAAAAACAGCAATGCATTTTTCTTGCCACCTACCTCGTTGTTCACCAGCGAGAGCCGGAAATCGAGCAAACCGATGCGGTATTCAAGGCGGTTGGTCAGCGTGAACCGGGAACGATCTAGTTCGCCGTTGACGTTGCCGTAGAGGCGTTCGTCGCGGAAACGGGTATCGGCCGCGAAAATCGCGTTGTAGCGCAGTCCGCGAACACCGACAAAACGACTGTTGGTATAGGCTGCCGAGCCGTTCAGCCCCATCCGCTGGGAACTCTGGTTGATGGCGTTGCCAAAGGCATCCACGGCCTGATAGCTCTGGTCCGACCAGCTGAAGGCCAGGTTGAGATTGGCTGAAGAGACCTGCGATATCTGGCCCTGGCCGTACAGGCCGACATTGAAGATCCGGTATTCCTGTTCCAGATACCCCGTCGTTCTGACATCGGACAGGGAGGTGCTCAGCGTTCCGGTAAATTGCTCCCCGGCGGCCAGGCCAAGATTGGCCGAGAGCGAATTGGTCAGCGACTGGGAGGTGCCCAAGGTCTCGCTATTGATCGCATTGAACATCTGGGACGCATTGAACGCCAGCGTTCGCCCTCCCTCGAAGGTGAAAATGCGCGAGAGGTTGTGTCCAAGCTGGCCATTCAGCACGGTGCTAGCCGACGTCGTGGCGACCGCACTTTGCCAGTTGGCACTGGCACCCGTGTTCCAGTTATAAGAAAATTTCCCAAAAGTGAGAGGCGCCCCGACATAAGTGATCCCGGTACCCAGTTGCGACAGGACCTGCGACTCGCCTTTTGCCTGGACCAGGCTATTGATCGCACCATTGGCCGACAAGGTCAGATTGGTCGAGTATCGATAGAGCGCCGACAGATTGACGCCCAAGCTATGCGCCTTGAAGGACTCGCCGCCGAACTGCGAATCCTGACCGCTGTACCGAACGCCGCCGCTCAATGTCAGCGGGAGATCCTCGATATCCTCGAAATCCGGCATCCAGGTCCCGTAACCATAGAGCTGCATGTATCGCCCGCGGCTGGTCGCCCCGGTACCGCCAATGCTCGTTCCCTTGATTTCGGTATCCGAGAAATTGGCGGTGGCCCCAAGATTCAAGGTATCGCTCAGATTGGCGAAGTGAGAGGAGTTGAGGCCGACCAGACGGGCGCTCTCGCCGCCGCCGGTTCGTTCCGCATTCGAATACCGTCCGTTGAAATTGTTCTGAACCACACCGGATTGCAGCGAATAGCTTCCCGACATCGCGGTGACGTCATCCTTCCTGCCATCGGCCGCACTGATCGAACTACGGTCGAGCATCACGCTGCCGCCGCTCATTCCGTCTTCGGCGCGAAAGTTCTGGCTCAGCCCGAAACGGTTCGCCACATAGCTCGTCGTCGTGAAATAGCCGCTCGCTCGGCTATCCGTTCGGTCGAAATAAGCCCGGAACGGATAGCGGCTGCTCGAGAACATATTGATTTCTGCCCCGCCAATCACATTGGAGGCGTTGGCGGACTCGCTTGACGTCGCGTCAAGGGTGGTTGTGCTGCTGTTGCTGGAGCTTGTCGTAATCCCCAGCCTTCCGCTGACTCTGGCAAACCAGGGCGCGTAGATGTAGCTGGCTGCCGAAATGTTGCCGAAAATGCCCTGCGAATTCGACGATCCACCGGTGCTGCTCTTGTTGGCTTGATACGAATAGCCGAGGTTCCCGCCCCATCGAATCGGCGGTATCTCCCAGCCTAGTGCGCCAATTGAACTGCTTGTCGACGAGGCTGAGTCTGTGCTCTCAGCGCTCCCGGTGACCGGTGTAGATGAGCTGGCAGCACCAGCGTCCCGGGCAACGCTCGGATCGCGACCCGGCATGGACGAAATGGCTCGCTCCGGGCGCCCCGCGCCAGCCGCCCCCGGCATGAGCGGCGACATGTCGCGCGACGAGCGCAGTTCCATTGGCGTATCCGGGGAAGACATCCAGCGCGGCGAAGGCGCTCCCGGTTGAGGCTCGACCAACATCTGGCTGAGCAGCAGGCGCGGCTCGGGTCCAGGTGTTTCGGGCGGAAGCCCCACAGCAAGGGCTGTAGACGATCTGAGCATCAAACCGTCGTCGCCCGACAGGACGAGATCATCTCGTCTTGGCGTCGGCTCCGGCACCTGGGTGGCGGTGCTCAACCGCAACTCGCCCGGTGGCCAGGAATACTCCTCCGTCCTATCCAGTACGGCCTGAACGGCCAACGCGATCGGGGTTACCGGAAGCGGAGGCGCGCCCGCCCCCTCCTCCATGCCAAGCGCCATCTGGGAGAAAGACAATGCCCCGCCCGCCAGCCCCGCCAACAGCGTTCTGGAGTTGCAAATGCGCGCACGAGTACGGGGCTTGCCCACCTTCTATAAAACCGATCCAGTTAGTTCTTCGCACCTTCGCGCTGCTCCATCGAGACAGCATGCATGAACTTCACATCAGCCTTCGCTACCAGCCGGTCGATCAGCGCCTTCCAGGCCACGTCCTGACGCTCACGTACGAGCAATTCCCGTGCGCGCTGTGCGACATCGACGAATTCGCGCTTGGCGCCAGGCACACGTTCAGCCAGCCGGAAGATCGCAACGCCCTCCAGGGTGTCGAACGGATCGTTGAGTTTGCCGACTGCGAAACCGTCGATTCTTTTCTGGATACCCTCCGGCAGCATGCCGCGGTGCAGGTAGCCCATGTCGCCGCCTTTTTCCGCATAGGCGCTGGAATGCATCCGGGCCGCCTCTTCGAAATCCGCGCCATTTGCCAGTCGACCGTGGATGGCCTTCGCCTCCTCGCGCGTGGCCTGCCATGTCGTCGCCGGCGAAGAGGGATCGACCGCCAGCAGGATCACCGACAGGCGGAGCTTTTCCGGCTCGGTAAAGAGTTCCGGATGGGCGTCGTAATAGGCGCGCACTTCACTATCTGCGGGGACGGGAACGTCTCGCACCTGTTTGTCGAGCAAGGCGATCTGGCTTTGTTCGGCAAGCTGGCGCCTCAGTTCGGGGAGCACTGCCTCCCGGTTTTGCTGCCATTGCGGGCTGTTCGTGTAACGCTTCTCGTAGCCAGCAAGCGTCTCGTCAATCTGCTTTTCATCCGGGAGGATCTTTCGACGATCCGCCTCCTCGAGCAGCACAATGCGCTGCACCAGCTTGGTCTTGATCTCGTCTCTCACCCCCGCCAATTCATTCTCGGGAATTTGACCGTGATAAAAGCGCTGACGGACCAGTGTCGTAAAAGCGGCTTCGTAATCCGAGGTCGGGATGGCCCGCCCGTTGATCACGGCAAATACGCGATCGTGTCCAGCCATCCGTGTCGCCGCGGCAGCCCGCTCCTCCGTCGTTGGTGCAGCAGCCACTGGGGTTTCCGCCTGGGCGGCCTGCAATGCAGACGTTGCCAGCCAGAGCGCCAGCAGGACCCCATATTCAGCACGGGAATTGTTTTTCACTTGAGCATCTCCTCAAATAAGAAACGGGCCGGACACGCTGCGTGCCGGCCCGCTTGACAGGACGATTACGAGAAACCGCAGCCTTTACTTGTTATGGCAAGCCAGACAGACGGCGCTGTTGGTATTTGCGATACGCAAGAAGGTGGTGTTTTCGGTATGTGGATCATGGCAGCTGGCGCATTCGACGAATGGCTGGTACTTGCCGTTCTCACTATCGGAACCGAGGGCACCGACCCGGGCGTACAGGATCATGTCAGTCTTCTGACGACCAGCCCCACCGGTATCGACCCACCATGCACGGTGACCGCCGATAATGGCATTGGTTGGTGCATTGAAATCCGCATCGCGGCAGGTGCCGGTCGATGCATCCGTGGTCGTGGCGCTACCGGTACTGATACCACCGCCGCAGTATTGAATGCCCACCGGGTGATCGTTGGTCAGATCGGTCCCCAGCATCGAGATGAACTCGCCCGCGTTGGTCATTTGACCGGAGCTCTGACGGGTACCCGTCCAGACGCCGCCGGTGATGGTTGAACCCGCTGCGTTATAGCCACCCGACCCCGGTTTGTTGATCATGGTGTCCATGGCCTGGGTACCGTCATGGCAGGACAGGCAAGCCAGCGAAATGCCGCTCATGTCGACCGAACCATCAATCGTTGCCGAGGTGGCCGTCGTATAAGTCGTATAGGCCGACCCTGCCTGAACCGGCTTGTTCCACAACGGCGCCGTGACGTTGGTATTGGACGCGTGCGGCGTATGACAGAAAACACAAATCTCGGTTGCACCGGAGGTCATGTAGTTTTCGTTCGCCGCATTATTGGCGCCGAGGTTATGTCTGGTATTGGCAATACCAGCTTGTGCTGCGACTGAGCCAAGCGCGATCGCCGCAATCGCGACCAGCTTGACGACCAGTCCAGCGATGCTTCGCCCTTCCCTGGTGTGATTGAACATAGTCTTACTCCCGACCGTAGATTGATTGATCAAGTACGTGCCCCAAGGCCCGCCCGTGCCTATATCAGCATGCTTCATGCCAAGAAATATAAATCAATGCAAATCAGCTACTTAGCTAAAATCAACGGGAGTTTTTGGGCTATATCCGCTTCCAAAATAGGGTTTCTTCCCGTTCTCAGGAATCAGCGCTTCCAATCGACGGGAAACGGTGATTCCCCCCATCGGGATGACCTTACTTCATCGTCGCGGGCCGCTTGGCGAGGAAGCCCGCATCTTCCGGCAACGCTGCAGGGCGGAAAATATCGATCTTCTTGAACCACTGATCAACCATGTAAACGCGACCGTCTTCGTCGACATCGATGCCCGAGGGCAGCATGTACCGCGCCGGACCATCACGCTCCGAGCGCTCGCCGATAAACATCAGCAAATCGCCATCCGGGCTGAATATCTGGAAATTCCCGAATGCCGCATCCACCACGTAGACGTTCCCGCTCGGATCCGTTGCAACCTCCTTGGGGCGCGCGAAATTCCCCAACTGCTTGCCCACCGAGCCAAAGCTGTTTATGAACTTTCCGCCCCGGTCAAAAACCTGGACGCGGAAATTGCCGCCGTCGACGACATAGATTTGCCCATTGGCGCCAATCGCAACGTCGCGGGGCAAATTGAATTCGCCCGGGCCAATACCCCGCTTACCGAGATCGAACTGATGCGCACCGGTATTCAGGTCAAAAACCTTGATCTTGTGCTGATCGGACGCCACGCCGCCGATATCGGTCACAAACAGCCGTTGTCCCACGGTATCCACCGTCACACTCGACAAGCGCTCAAACACCTTGGAACTGCCGATCTTGCGCAGGAACTTTCCGTCGCGGGTATAGACCAGCACCGCTTTGGCCGTCGCATCGGTGACATAGAGATTTCCTGCCATATCAACATCGAGACCGAGCGGTTTGGTCAAAGGCCCGAGCTCATCGTCACCAATCTTGAAATACCGACCTTCCGCCACATCGAATACCTTGACGAAGCGATCGGCCGAATCGCTCACGAAAATCCGGCCACGATGGACCTTGACGGCGTATGGCTTGGCCAGCCCCTCGGATGTCTCGCGCTCGCCTGTCAAGGTTCGTTTCAACGCCGCATCTGCTTTGCGGGGCGTCACGTCGGCGCTGCCGTAGATGGTTCGCTCATAGGCATATCGCGGCTCGTCCGGCGGCGGCGGATAAATCAACACCCGAGGCTTTTCGTTGTTGGCTCGCTCCTGGACAGGCGCACAGGAAGAAAGGCCAAAAATTGCCAATATCAAGAATGAGGTTCTCAGATATTGGGAAATTTCATGGTTTCTGGCGATCATGGGTTCACCTCATTTTCCGAATGACTATTTGTCGTGGCACGTCAGGCATAGCCGGCTTCCCGCATTGTCCACGCGGAGGAAAAGCTTGCTGTCGATGTGGGGATCATGGCAGCTGCTGCATTCCACAAACGGAATTTCCCCTGTCGCGGCAGGCCGGGCGTACAAGGGAAGGTCCGCGCGCCTGCGGAATGGCGTAACGCCGGATGCAGACACCCACCACACGGTTCTGTTGTCCACGACCCCGCGGCTTGGCAGCCGGAAGTCATCGAGAGACTTGATTTCCTTGGCTGCCCGAAAAGGCAGATTGGAGGTTGCGGCGAGCTCGGCCGGCGTTCTTTCCCGGCCTTTCGAATATCCGCGATAGGGTATTCCAAAAGGATGGTCCGTTTCCGATGACTGAACCGAAAAGGCCTGATTGGCATCATGGCAGGACAGGCAGGCTATGGACTGCGAGCCTACTGCCGGCTTGTCGCCAAACTGCAGACGCCCGATATCGTCGTACATCACAAACGAATGATCGTTGGAAAGCGACGGCTGCCACATCGGCTGGGTACTGACCGCAGAGCGGGCCGCATCGAGCGCCGGCAATTGCGGCGTATGGCAGAAAACGCAGACTTCCTCGGCCTCGACGCTGCCTCGCTGCTTGGTCAGATTGTGCGGTGTCACGCGAATATCCGCTGCGCTCACTGGCTGCAGACATATCAGCTCCACGATCATCAATAGGAGACACAGCGCAATTCGCATCGACATTCCCGTCAACAGCAAAAAAAACGCAACCCGATCTCTCGGGTTGCGGGCAAATGGCTGCTGGAACAATGGCTCAGGGAGGTAACCAATTACAAACTTGGACCAGCAGCCCGTCTGGAAACTATTTATCCCCGTTCAACATGTAATCAAGAGCAAGATAAGCCTCAATCCGAGTCAGGGAAGCATTACCTCCCTTTGGTGGCATTCCTCCCTTGCCACGCAAGACTGATACCATCAACTCCGCAGGCCCCCGTTTGACCCGCTCACTCCATTCATCACTCTTTCCCGGACGCGGAGCGCCGCCTACACCGGCCGAATGGCACATGGCGCAGGTTTGCACATAAATTTCCCGTCCATTCAGCACATGCCCCGATCGCTCATCGGACGGCCTGCGCACGTCTGCGGCATGAGCCACCCAGGACAGCAAGAGCAGAGCGAGAAATAAGCAAAACTGGTTCATGCATCCCGGGACAACGATCAAAAGTAAGTATCGGACGAATTCGGCTGCAACAAAGCAATTGACGTGCCACACAACCAGAGCCCGGCCCGATATTTGCTTCCCATCTACCCATCAAAAACCACATCAAAGTCTTTCGGAGAACCTGACACGATGAACCGGCCACCCTTGCTTGCCTGCGCCTTGCTGACAATCGTGATCATGGCTAACAGCCTTGTTGCCCAGGCGGCCGAGCGCCTTCCTCGAGGCAATGCAGCAAAGCCCGACGTGCTCTATCACAACTACTGTTCGGTCTGCCATGGCGACCGCGGCGATGGCAACAGCCGGGCCAAGAACAGTCTGGTTCCGCCCCCGAAGGATTTCACCCGAGCTCCCGAACTGACCCGCGACACGATGATCACCATCATCACCCATGGCAAGCCGGGTACCGCCATGAGCGCCTGGAAGACGCAACTCAGCGAAAAGGAGATCGTCGCGCTCGCCGACTACATTCGGGCAACCTTCATGCGAGTCTCACTGGACCCCAAGCTGCAGCGAGGCAGGGTGGTCTATGCGCAGAACTGCATGGTCTGCCACGGCGAACGTGGTCAGGGGGCGGCCGCCGGCGCCGGACTGATACCGGCACGCGACTTCACCACCCCGCAGGCGCGAAATGAACTGACCCGCGACCGGATGCTGAACGCCGTGACCAATGGCCGCCCCAATACCGCAATGGCCGCGTTTGCCAACCGCTTGCCTGGCGCCGACATCGAGGCTGTGGTCGACTACATACGGACCGGCCTCATGCTCCCCACTGCCTCCGGCATATCGGGCACCAACGCCCATGCCGGCAGAGATGGCAAATCCGTCGCGGAGGGCATGAACCTGGCTTTCTCCAACGGACTCAAGGGCGATCCGGTCAAGGGCGAAAAAATGTACATGGCCAATTGCGCCACCTGCCATGGCACAAAGGGCGACGGCAAGGGACCGCGTGCCTATTTCATCAATCCGAAGCCACGCAACTTCATTGACAAGAATTTCCGCCTCGCATTCAATCGACCTGCCATCTACACCGCGGTCCATGATGGACGTCTGGGCGCGGAAATGCCGGCCTGGAGCAAAGTCCTGTCCGACCAGGAAATAACCGATGTCAGCGAATTCGTGTTCCGCCGTTTTGTTCAGCAGGGAAAGAACAGCCAATAGCCGTTCCGGGTTGAGCATGCTCATCAGAATCGCGTTCATCGTCCTTGCCGGCCTCGGCGGCATCGGCCCGGCCTGCGCCGAGCCGGCATCGCTGATTGAAGAAGGAAGGGCCGTCTACAACTTCCGCTGCTATTTCTGCCACGGCTACTCCGGGGATGGACAGACGCTGGCATCGACCTATCTCAATCCGCGCCCGACCAATTTCAAGAACGCCGATCCGACCCAGCTCACAACAGAGAAGGTTCTCGTCACCCTGCAGAAAGGGAAGCCCGGAACGGCCATGAAACCATTTGCCGGCATCGTCTCGACGCGAGAAATGCAGGCCGTCGCCGCCTTCGTCATAGACGAATTCGTCAAAAGGAAGGCCGACAACACCCGCTACCACACCACCGAGAACGGCTGGCCCGACCACGAGCGCTACGCAGCCGCTTTCCCCTTCGCCAAAGGCGAGATTCCGCTTTCCCGCGGATGGGAAACGCTGAACGAACAAGAGGCAGAAGGGAAGAGGCTTTACCTCGCCAGTTGCGTCAGTTGCCATGATCGCGGGGCACCGACCGAGGATGACACCGTCTGGAGTTCACGCCCCCTGTCCTATCCCAGGAACCATTTTTCACTGGCCGACCCACCCAAAATCGATGCGATGACCAGCGCCAGCCCGTATGCGCTGCATGACATTCCACCGAAAATCAAGGGCATGACGCCGCGCGAACGCCGTGGCGAACGCCTGTTTCAGGGAAATTGCGCCTTCTGTCATGGCGCTGACGGCACAGGCCAGAACTGGATAGGAAGATTCCTGGAGCCACCGCCGCGCAACCTCCAGGACCCCGTATTCATGCGTGGTGCCAGCCGGCACACGCTCGCCCATGCGATTCGGGAAGGCCTTCCCAATACCTCGATGCCAGCCTGGAAATCCGTACTCAGCGATGTCGACATTCAGGCCATTCTTGCCTATGTCAATCGCGCCTTTCACCCCATAGGGGAGACGCCCCCCAAACGCTGATTGCCGATTTTGGGGCCCTGGCGCCGTTTGGCGCCGATTTTGCTTATTGCTCCTGATAGCAACATGAATCTGGTTGCTCCTGGGGGGAAATGCATGAGTTTTTGGCAACGTCTGGCAATTCGCGCAAAGCAGGCCAGCTATCTGACAGCAGCGACCATCACGGCTGCTTTCGCTGTACCGGTTGCTCTGAACATCTACCTGCACCAGGAAGACACCCGACACGCGAACAGCGAGTTGGCGATGTTGCGGGCCAATGCCGTCGCCAATTCGGTAGCCCATTCGCTCGACCAGGCCATCACTGCGATCTCGGTGGTGTGCGACAGTTTTTCGCTGGGCAATGCCGAAACCTTTTCCCGGACTTCGGCCAACGTGCTGCACATCCTCGGTGCCAGCACCCAGCTCGAAATCAAACCGGAAGGCGCACCCGCGCTCCTGATCGCCGCCAACAGGGCCCCGCCGGGACAATTGATGCACGGCGGCCTCGCGATGAGCGGCAATTGGCAATCGCCAACCCCGCTTGGCAACCCTCAGATCAGCGTTCGATCCCAGTTACTGGTGGTAACCCAGGCCATGGTCAATCGCTCACCGGAAGGACGCACCCGCTTCTGGGGATACGTCACGGTCAGCCAACCCTTCTCTGCTTTGGCAAAAACGGCCCAGCTGAACCAGCTAGCATCCGAGGCATTCGCCATTCGCGTGAAGTACCAGACCTCGAGCACCACCCCTGACGAGTTGCTGTTCGACACCTTTCCGGAAGGCGCAAGCTCGCTCGCCCACAAAACGATCAGCCTGCCAGGTGCCGCCCGCATGCAGTTCGAAGTCACCCAGGCCGCACCGCTCAAATGGCCGATGGGCGACCTCGGCCTCCTGATCATTTCCACCCTTTCCCTGTTCACGCTGGTCGTCATGGCACTGCACCGCCCGGCCGCATTGCAGCAGCGGATTCGCGTGGCCAATCAATTGCTGGAAGACGAAAAACTGGCCTTGAAACGGGAAATCAACGAGCGCGTCGAAGCCGAAAAAATGCTGGAACGCTCGCACCGCTTGCTGGACAGCATTTTCGAGCATATTCCCGGCATGATTGTGCTCAAGCGGGCCAGCGACCGCAGGATCGTTCGCGTCAACCGGTCCGGCGAGGAGATTTTCGGGCGCAGCCGACAAGCCCTTGTCGGGCGCAGCAATGACGAAATCTATGCCCCTGCGCTGGCCTTGCGCCTGAACCAATCGGATGAACGAGTCCTGCAATCGCCGGAGCCGATCGAGCTTCCCGTCGAGCAATATCTCATGCCCGGGAGCCAGCCGCGCTGGATCAGCATACGCAAGATGGCGCTCACCGGGGAAAGCCGGCAGCCCGAATACATTCTCGAATTTGGGCGCGACGTCACCGAGCAGGAACAACTCGACCTCCGCCTGCGCGAACACCTGCACTTCCTCGAACAACTCATCGACGCGATTCCCAGCCCCCTCTTCTTCAAGGATCCCAAGGGACGCTACCTGAGTGTTAACCAGGCTTTCGAACGGTATATCGGCATCGACCGGACAAGCCTCACTGGCAAAACCGTCTTCGACATCTCCCCCCAGAATCTCGCCCGCACCTACCATCGGGCCGACATGGACCTGCTGGCTGCAGGCGGTAGCCAAACCTACGAATCATCCGTCGTCGACAGTGACGGTCGCCATCGGGATGTCATCTTCCACAAGGCGGTTTTCCATCAAAGCGACGGCGACAAGGGCGGAATCGTCGGCATCGTGCTGGACATTACCGAGCGCAAGCTTGCCGAGCGACAGGTCGCCCGCCTGAACCGATTCCTGACCGTCCTGAGCGACGTCAACGAATGCATCGTCCGCACGCACAGCATCGACGATCTGCTCAAGAATGTCGCCAAGATCCTTTGCGAAAGCGGCAGCTTCCCCCTCGCCTGGATTCAGTTGAGCGACGATGACCATTTGCTGATGTGCGAACGCTGTCGCGACGATGAGGATTTGATCAGGAAACTGCTCCGGCACGCGGACCTCCGCAGCCAAGATGTGGCGCCGGCCCCGTATTTTGGAAGCCTGCAGGGCAATCACGATCATGCTTCGCTCGACGACACGGGCGGACGCAACCTGCACAGCCTCGCTCGCCTCCCGGTGCACAGCAACGACAAGGCGATCGGCTGGATCGGCCTGATCGACGGAAACGAAGCCGGCTTCTCCGATCAGGAAAAACAGTTGCTGGAAGATCTCGCCAGCAACGTATCGCAGGCGCTCGAACGCATCGACGCGGAACAGCAGAAACAGGCCACGCTGGAGCAACTCCAGTTGGCGGCACGGGTTTTCGCCAACAGTGCCGAAGGGATCATGATCACTGATGCCAACAACCGTATCCTGCTCGTCAACAACACCTTCTCGACGGTCACCGGCTACGAGCCGGGCGAGGTCATCGGCCAGAATCCACGGCTGTTGAGCTCCGGACGGCAGGGCCCTGTCTTTTACAACGCGATGTGGACTTCGCTGCAGGAAAGCGGCGAATGGCACGGCGAAATCGAAAATCGGCGCAAGGATGGCAAGCTCTACCCCGAGTGGCTGAACATCAGCGTCGTCCGCCAGCCCGATGGCAGCATCAGCAACTACATTGCGGTTTTTTCGGATCTCACCAACCGCAAGGAAATCGAGAAGCGGATCCAGTTCCTGTCGCATTTCGATACGCTGACCGCCCTGCCGAACCGGAGCCATTTCCACGAAACGCTGTCGCACAGCCTGGTCGCACTGCAGGGGCGGCATACCAAGCTGGCACTGCTGACCCTGGACCTCGACCGCTTCAAGCTCATCAACGACAGCCTCGGACATGCTGCCGGCGACCGCATCCTGATCGAAGCCGCGACGCGCCTGAAGAACAGCATTACATCGGGAGACAAGCTTTGCCGCCTGGGCGGCGATGAATTCGCGATCATCCTCAACCACATCGAGTCGAATGGCGATGCGGCAGCGCTGGCCGTCGTCTGTCAGACCCGCCTGCGCAAGGCCATCCAGTTCGAGGGTCACGAAATCCATTTGTCGGCCAGTATCGGCATCAGCATCTTCCCCGACGATGCCGACACGGTCGAAGGCCTGATCGGATGCGCCGACTCGGCGATGTATGCCGCCATCGAGCAGGGTGGCAACACCTTCCGCTTCTTCCAGCAGGAAATGAACGCACGCTCTGCCGAGCGCATGCGCATCGAGTCGCGCCTGCACCATGCCCTGGAGCGCGGCGAACTGTCCGTCTTCTTCCAACCCCTGGTCAGCGCCCGAACCGGCCGCATCGCAGGCGCCGAAGCGCTGCTGCGCTGGCACAACGAAGAACTGGGCTCGGTCAGCCCGAGCGTCTTCGTGCCGCTTCTCGAAGACACCCAGTTGATCCGCAACGTCGGAAAATGGGTCCTGCGCAAGTCCTGCCTGGAAAACAAGCGTTGGCGCAACCGGACCGGCTCGGAAATGTTCGTCGCGGTCAATCTGTCAGCCGTCCAGTTGGCCGACGACAACCTGCTCAACGACATCCGGGAAATCCTCGCGGAAACCGGCTGCGACCCGCGCTACCTCGAGATCGAGCTGACCGAGAGTTCAATCATGCACGACAGCGAACTGGGCATTCGCACCCTGAACCGCCTCAAGGACCTGGGCGTTCGGCTCTCCATCGACGATTTCGGCACGGGCTATTCCAGCCTCAGCTATCTGAACCAGTTCCCGATCGACACGCTCAAGATCGATCGCAGCTTTGTCATGAATTCCGTTGTCGACCCGAACTTCCAGGCCATCATCAAGGCGATCGTGGCCATGGGGCACACGCTGGGTTTCGAAATCATTGCCGAGGGGGTCGAAGAAATCGCCCAACTCGAACTGCTCCGGGACAATGCGGTCGATCTGCTGCAGGGATACCATTTTTCCCGTCCGATCCCCGCCACGGAGTTCGAGGAACTGATCACGCGAACGCCAAGCTACCCCATGCCGGAACGGGTTATCAAAACGACATCGCAACTGATCCCGCTGAGCGGCGGGCGGCGCTAGACTGCCTCAGGAAGGGCGCTGTGAGAGCCGGCGCACCTGCCAGCCGGCCAGCCCGCCCCCAACAAGCGACACCAGGGCGGCCAAGGCATACTCGATGGTGCTCAACCAGCTATGGCGCGGCTGGACCAGCAGTTGCCATTCCGCCAGCCCCACGCCGAGCTTGCTGACAACTGCCGTCTCGGGCGAAAGCTCCGGATCGCCAATGGCCTGCTTGCAGGTGGTTTCACCCGACGGGACCCAGCAGATCTGGTAGCGATACCCCAGTCGCTCGAATTCCGAATCCCCTGACGCTCTCAGCAATGACGGAAAATCAACGACGGCGATCGACAAGCCCCAGAAGCGGCTGCGTCCGTCGCTGGAAACCTGCTGCAAGGGATAGCGCGCCACGACACCGATGCCCCCCTGCCTCAATGCCATTGGACCGGCAATGGCCATCTGGCGACGCGAGACGGCGACATGCACTTCCCGATTGCGGGTCTTGTCGGTCAGCAGGTCATGCCCGACCACGGTCTCGTTACCGCGCAGCGGATAGACACGCCTGATCACTCCGCCGGGTGCCAGTTCCAGGGCGCGCAGCAAGGGAAAATCGCGCATGAGGTCGGCAGCGTGCTCGTCAAAACGGGAAATGGCGCCACTCTGCTTGTCCACGCAGGCAGCCAGCAGATAGAGGGCACCCAGGGTTTCGTTGAATCGATCCAGCAGGCGAAAGGAAAAGGCGTGGGCAGCATCGCGCGCCTCCGAGCGCCGCTGATGCTCGATGGCGGAAAGGACGAACGCGGACACGCCGCCCAAAATCAAGGTCGTCACGACGCCTGCTACAACCCATAAACGACTTGTAAAAGCCATACCCTCTCGCAAGCAATTATGACAGACATGTTAAAACTGGCACATTCGATGCATATGTTACTCCTTGTGTATGACTTAAGGCATACCCACTGGTTCCCTCATTTCGCCTCACGACGCAAAATATGCCATTCCCACTCGTTCGCTACTTCCTGCTGGCCAGCCTCGTCTTTTTTGTCGCCGTCGGCGGAATACTGGGCTTCTACTACCGCGACATGGCCGTTTCACGGATGCTGCAACAGCAGGAGGTGGCGAACACCAATCTCACGACGGTCTTTGCCAATGCCCTCTGGCAACGCCATTTTTCCGGTTTGCTGGCCGACGCCAGGGACAAAAGTTCTCAGGAACTGAAACAGCATTCCCGTCTTCGGGAAATTCACGCCGATGTGCTGGCCCTGATGCGCAACAGCACGACCTACAAGATCAAGGTCTACGATGCTGAGGGGCGCACCCTCTATTCCTCGGAGCCCGCCCAGATCGGCGAGGACAAGCGCGGCAATCCGGGTTTCCAGGGCGCCATGGCGGGCCAGACCAAAACCGAACTCGTGCACAAGGAGAAATTCAGCGCCTTTGAGCAGGTGGTCGAGAATCGTGACCTGATCCAGAGCTACATTCCGCAATACGACGGGGTGTCGCCCCAGCCGGTCGGCGTTTTCGAGATCTACTCCGACGCGACGCCGTTTCTCGCCGAGTTGCGGCGCACCGAAACCATGCTCTGGCTGCTCGTCGCCGGCAGCCTGGGCGCCCTGCTGGCCGCGCTGTTCCTGATCATCCGGCGGGCCGACGGGATCATTCGCCAGCAGGCGGCCGACAAGGAGCGGGCCCAACAGCAAATTGCCCAATCCGAAAAGATGGCGACGCTGGGCCAGCTGGTTGCCGGCGTGACCCATCAGCTCAACACCCCGATCGGCTTCTCGCACAGCAATGTCAGCCTGGCGATTGCGACGCTCAAGGAACTCGGTACGCCCCTGCTCGTCGCTGCCCGGCTGGGCGACTTGGTCAGGGCCTTGCCCGCCGACCAGGAGACGGTCGTCCTCCGCCTTGGCAAATCGCGCCAGACGCTGGCGGCACTGAGCTGTCGAGGCGACGAGGCGCAGGAGCTGTCGATGATGCTTGGCGACGTGCTCAACGGCCTGGAGCAGATGCGCGAGCTGGTCGCCAACCTGCGCGATTTCACCCGCCTCGACCGCAGCAAGGTCATCGACACCGACCTCAATGCCGCGCTGAAGACCGTCATCTATATTGCGCGCAGTTCCATCCCGACGCGCATCAACGTCATCGAAGAGCTGGACCCCCTGCCCCCTGCGGCATGCAACCCGTCCCAGCTGAACCAGGTCTTCCTCAACCTGATCACCAACGCGGCGCAGGCGATTCCGGCAGAGGGCAGCATCCGGGTCCGGACGCGAAGCGAAGGGTCCGAGATCGTCATCGAGATCGCCGATACCGGCGCGGGCATTCCCAAGGATGTCCTGCCCCACATTTTCGAGACCTTTTACACCACCAAGCCGCGTGGCGTCGGAACCGGACTCGGCCTGTCCATTGCCCGCGACATCGTGCATAGCCACGGCGGCCGCATTTCCGTCGACAGCCAGGAAGGCCTCGGCACGACATTCCGTATCGTGCTGCCGCTCCTGGCGCCCGAAACCATCCAGACGCTGTAACTCCGAAGGACCGCACCATGACAACCAATGCCCTCTCGACGCCGACACTGCCGCCCCTGGCCCCCCTCAAGGGACGCGTGCTGTGCGTCGATGATGAACCCAACATCCTGCGCGCCCTCTCCTGGCTGCTGCGTCGTGACTTCCAGGTCGTCACCGCGGCCAGCGCCCGCGAGGCCCTCGGGCTGGTGCGACAGGGCGACTTCGACGTGGTGATCAGCGATCAGCGGATGCCCGAGATGAGTGGTGTCGAGTTCCTCAGCGAGGTCAAGCTCATGGCCCCGCGCGCCATGCGCATTCTGCTCACCGGCTATTCCGACATGCAGTCCGTTGTCCAGTCGGTCAACGATGCCGAGGTCTTCCGCTTCGTCAACAAACCGTGGGACGTTGTCGAACTGCCCCAGATCATCGCCCAGGCCGCAGAAATCGCCCGCCAACAGGAAGCCCTGCCGCCCCCTAACCTGACGCACCCGGAGATTGCCGGCGAACGCCTCCCCAAGATTCTGGTCCTTGACGAGGATGAATCGACTCATTCGGCCGTCGAACTGAGCGTCGGCGACCTAGCCCAGATCGTCCATGTCACGAGTCCGGTCGACGCCTTCCGCCTGCTCGAGGATGAGGAAATCGGCATCATTCTCTCCGAGCGCAAACTCGGCACCATGGACCTGACCCACCTGCTCTGCCTGCTCAAGCGCAAGCACCCGCAGATCGTCAGCATCGTCGTCACGGCATCGGACGACAGCAACCTGATCTGTCGCATGATCAACCAGGGCCAGATTTACCGCTTCATCACCAAGCCGCTCAAGGCCGGCAGCCTTCGCCTCGCGCTGAAGTCGGCCATCGCCAAGCGAAGCGAGCTGCTCGAAAATCCCTCGTTGCTGGAACGCCACCAGGTTCCCGAGGTGTCCATGGAAGACAAGCAGAAATTTGAAAATTCGATGAATTTTCCGGTTGACCGTGAAATTCCCAAGGATGGCGAACGCCCCACTGAAAATGGCGTCATGAACCGCCTGGGCGGCTTTTTCCGTCGCCTGTTCGCCAGTTGATCCGTCTGCCCAGCCCCTGTCGGATACTCGGCGCCGGGATCATCGCCTGCCTGCTGGCGGCTGACGCGCTACCGGCCGACCGGCCAGCACCAGGCCAGCTGGCGTTTCTGCGCGCCTCCCCCGGCCAGGCCGCCGAAATCGAGACGGCGCAGTCGATCCAGGAGCACAGCGTACCGGCAGCACGGCGCGCCATCGACGGCGTCGAATTCCTCGACGAGAAAAACCCGGACCGCCAGCGCCTGCAACGCATAGAGGAGGCGACCCGCCACCTGCCCTACGACGCCAACGGCTTTCCGGACTGGATGAAGGCACTCAAATCGGGCCTGATCAAGCCGCGCAGCAACCTGCAGGGCAACGAAAAGATGGATGTCCTCGATCTCGACATCATCATGCGCAACACGAAGGAAATGCCTTTCGTGAAATTTCCGCACCGCTCGCACACCGAGTGGCTGACCTGCTCGAATTGCCATCCGGACCCCTTCCCGAGCAAGGCCGGCGGCACCGAAATCCGCATGATCAACATCTTCCGCGGCCAGTATTGCGGCAAATGCCATGACCGCGTCGCCTTCATCACCTTCTTCTCCTGCGACCGCTGCCACAGCCAGTCGCAGAAGGCGGGAACGATTCCCTAGGCGCCGGGAGCCGGCGGAGCGATGGCGAAGCCCTGGGCCCGGTCGCAGTTGAAGCTGTGCAGCAGCGCCAGTTGATCGATGCTCTCCAGCCCTTCGGCCACGGCCATGAGGCCAAGCGCGTTGGCCAGGCCGAAAATCGCCCCGAGCAGGGTCTTGTCGCTAGTGTCGTTGAGGTATTCGCGGATCAGGCTGCGGTCGACCTTCACGGTATGAATCGGCAGGCGGAGCAGCGTCGTCAGGCTCAGGAAGCCAGTCCCGAAATTGCCGAGGCTGAGCATGACGCCGATGTCGGCCAGGTCCTTGAACACCTTCAGCGAAAAGTCCGGATCCTGCATGGCGATGGCCTCGCCGACTTCGAGTTCGAGCAGGGCCGGGGACAGCCCGGCACGGCGCAGGGTATCGCGCACTACGCTGACCAGATCGGGGCGCTTGAACTCGCTGGCCGACAGGTTGACCGCCACCCTGACCGCCTGATCCTCCAGCTGCCACAGCCGCGCCTGGATGCAGGCGGTTTCCAGCACCCATTCGCCAAGCTTGACCATGAGGCCGACCTCCTCGGCCAGCCCGATGAAATCCTCCGCCATCAGCAGTTGCCCGTCGGCGTCCTGCCAGCGGATCAGCGCCTCCTTGCCGTGCACCGCCCCGCTCTGCAGATCGACGATGGGCTGGTAATGCAGAATGAACTCGCGATTGATGAAGGCATCCTTGAGACGCGCCTCCAGGTCGGCCCGGCGGGTCGGCGAATCGACCAGGGCCGGCGAGAAGAAGCAGCGACCGGCACGCCCGGAACGCTTGACCTGGTACATGGCCGCATCCGCCGCCTTCATGAGCGATTCGCTGTCACGGCCGTCCTCGGGATAGACGCTGATGCCGACGCTGGTCGTGACGACCCGCTCCTCCTCGCCCAGCCTGACCGGCACCTGCATGGCCTCGAGAATCTTGACGGCAACCACCTCGGCATCGTCCTTCGACGTCGCCTCCGGCAGCAGGATCGTGAATTCGTCACCGGCAAAGCGGGCCACCGTATCGCTGTGGCGCACGCAGGCGCGCAGGCGAACCGCCACCTCCTTGAGCAGGAGGTCGCCGACATCGTGACCCAGGGTATCGTTGATCTGCTTGAACTTGTCGAGATCGAGGAACATCACCACCGGCATCCGGTCCTTGCTGCGCCGCGCCTGCGCCACGGCCTGGTCGAGCCGGTCCTTGAAGAGCAGGCGGTTGGGCAGGCTGGTCAGGGCATCGTGGAAAGCCCGGAAGGTCATTGCCTCCTCGCGTTCCTTGCGCTCGGTGATGTCCGAGAAGATGGCCACGTAGTGCTCGACCTCGCCGCTGCGGTTGCGCACGGCGCTGACATTGAGCCATTCGGGGTAGATCGATCCGTTCTTGCGCTTGTTCCAGATTTCGCCGCGCCACTCCCCGTCACGCTGCAGCGCGTTCCAGAACGTGTTGTAGAACTCCTCACCCTGCTTCCCGGATTTGAGAACGCCCGGCGTCTTGCCGATGACCTCGTCGGCCGAATAGCCCGTCGTATCGCTGAATGCCTTGTTGACCAGCTGGATGCGCGACTGGGCATCGGTCACCGTAATGCCTTCGAGCGAATTCTCGAAAACGATGCGCGCCATGCGCTGTGTCTGCAGCAGCTCGCCGGTCTTGTGCATGACCCGGTTGAAGGCCAGCGTCGCATCGCCCACTTCATCGACGCTGATGACCGGCAGCGGCGCAGCGTGCTCGATTTCCTCGTCGGCAACCCGATTGAGCCCTTCGGTCAGGCCCTTGAGCGGCCGGGTCACCAGGCGGTTGGTCAGCAGCCAGATGATCAGCGCCAGCGGAATACAGATCAGGCCGCCGACCAGCAGCGCCTGCAAGCCGAAGCTGCGGGCCGTCTCGCTGGCCCGGGAGAGCGAGATTTCCATGCTGACGCCCCCGAGTACCGTGCCGGCCGGGACTTCGTGGCAGAACAGGCAGTTCTTGCCCAGATAGTTTTCGGCTGCCTTGACCGGAATGATGGCCTTGAGGCGCTCTTCCCCGTCCTTGTTGCGAACCACGGTGAAGTAGTTTTCCCCGGTCAGCAACACCCGCGTTTCCTGCGCATCGGCGGCCGTCTCGCCGTCGAAGCCGAGTCCGTACTGCTTGATGACCGGGTCGCCGCGAAAGACCTTGATCGATTCGATGTGGTTGGTTTCCCTGATCTGGTCGAGGAAGATCGTGCGCAGGCCGATGGTCCCCGTGATCATCATGCCGGTCAGCCCGGCCAGCGTCATCTGATGGACGCTCATGGCGAAATCCTTGGACTGCTCGATCGCCAGGTTCTTCTGCGCCTGGGTGGCCCAGTAGATCACCCCGGCCCCGGACAGAAGAACGGCGATCAATGTAGACAAGGTCAGCCGAACCCAGATTTTCGTTCTTTTCATGGTTGACGCGGCGTGCATTGCGATCCGATTGCGGTAGTGACCATCAAGCAACGCATATGCCGGACCAGCTGAGAATCCGGGGCGATGCGGCTGGCCCGCTGTTTGCTATTTATCCGACAGTAGTCTGCTCATCTGGTTCAAGCATTCCACTGAACAGGCCGGCTGCCGGTAGTCGCCAAACGACTGCCCCTTCATTTTTTCCCGCCCCGTTAGGGGTACGCACTGAGGAGCTAAATCTTATGAATCCATCACGCCGCAATATGCTCAAGTTCGGTGGCATGACTCTCGCCATGATCCCTGTCGTGGCCATCGCCGCCAAGAACGAAGGTATGCGCAGCAGCATGAAGTACAAGGACTCCCCCGAGGGTGACAAGGAATGTTCGACCTGTGTTCAGTTCGTCGCGCCGAACGCCTGCAAGATCTTCCCGGGTGACACCGAAGTTTCCCCGAAGGGTTACTGCGTCGCCTACGCCAAGAAATAAGCAGCGCCGGATTGCGGGGCGCGCGGTGCGCTTCGCAATCCCAGTTTCAGGAATATTCAGCATCCGTTTTCATTTTCAGGAATTTCGCCGACCGATCTTGAGCCGGGCTTCCGCCCGACCCGCCCGCGGCCGACAAGTAGCAATGCCGTTCTACCCGTTCAATTTTTGCTGTCAGCGAGACCCGGGGCTGTTCCAATCGACCCGGACTGACGGCAATGCCTTACCCGTAGGAGCAATGTCGTGAAATCCAGAGCGCACCATGTCGAACGCCATGTCTTGCCCCCGGCAGCATCTCCGGCCTTTGCCATCGTCGACGAGGACGCGCCTCCCGGCAGCACGCCGTTGCCATCGATCGACCCGCTGCTTTTCGACGCCCCGCCGAGAGCGAAATCGTCCGCCCCGGTCGACGCGCTGCGCGCCGCCGGCGAATCGACTTCCGGCCTCGAAGCGATGCCGCACATCCTGGCCAAGATTCAGGAGATGTGGAAAAGCCGTGACCTGAACACCTTCATTGCCCAGCTTTTTCTCGATTCGCGCGATGGCGGACGGGCCGGACTCCCGGTTTCCGTGGCCCGCGAACTGATGTTCCTGGCCCACCTGAACCAGGTCGTCCGGGCCGAAGAAGCCGCGCCGCTGCTCGGCATCGAGGCCAAGGAAGCAATTGCCCTCGTCGCCAAGGGTGACCAGCTGGCGCTGGGCAACAGCGCGAGCGACATCTGGTCACTGCACCTCGCCGACGCCGAACGCTGGGCCACCTCGCCAGCCGGCCAGGACACCCCGCCGCAAGCCGCGATGCCGGGCACCCGCTCGGGAACGCCGCTGGCCTCCCCGAAACTCTCCGGGATTCTTCGCGACACGCCGCCCCTGCCGCCCGCCGTCCGCCTCGACATCACCACCCCGAAGGCCCTGCGCTCGGCGCGCGGCGGCTTCGAAGAAGGCGGCATCATGGACAAGGGGCTGTTCCGTTGCCTGGCCAAGGAACTGAGCAGCCTGCAAATCGACCAGATCGTGCTGTCCAGCCTCGGCAACAGCGCCCAGTGCGACTGGCTGGCTTCCGGCATTCGCTTCACGCGCATGCACTGCAAGTTCCGCAAGGTCGTCCTCCACGTCGACCTGCTCAGCGCGCCGGAAAAACTGCTGCGCCAGTGCATCCACGAGGGCGCCGGGCATCTGGTCATCTATCTCAACCTGGCCAGCGGCAAATGGCGGGCTCAGGCGCAGGAACTGGCAGCCACCGATCCGGATTATTTCCGTCGCGAAGTCAGTCGCCTGGTCCGCTATCGTGACGAGTACGAGGCCCGCAGCGGCAAGCGCTGTGCCATTTCGATTGCCACCACGTCGCGACGCAGCGCCCATGCCCAGGGCCACCTGTTCAGCGGCCTCGACGAAATCTCCGGCCTGGTCAAATACCACGAGATCGCCCTGCCCCCGGGCATCAGCGCCCTCGACGCCCAGATGCGCGGGCGCTGCCATTGCCTCGCCCCCTTCATCGAGGCGCATGTGCGCACCAACGGCCATCTTGTCGCCTGCGCCCAGGACCATTCCGGCTACTCGTTCGCCGCCGACCTGACCAAGACGACCTTTACCGACGCCTGGCTGAGCCAGGCCTACCGCATGACCCGGCTGCGCGTGGCGCGTGGCGAGCGGGCCGGCCGGCTCTGCGAAATCTGTCCGCATCGCCAGCCCAACTAGTGGTCTGCTTCGTAATCGGCGGGGCAAGCGCCGCTGACTGACGATACATTCCGCTCAGACGCAAGGAAATCGCCCCCGGATGAACCCGGGGGCGATTTCAATTTTGGGCATTATTTCCGGTTGACCGTTGAATCCTGGCGAAACGGCAGTTGCAGGGTAAAGCGGGCACCCCGGCCCGGCTCGCTGTCGACGGTGATGTTGCCGCCGTGCCGCTTGACGACATGGTAGGCCACGGAAAGCCCGAGACCCGTGCCGGTACCGACGGCGCGCGTCGTGAAGAAGGGTTCGAAGATGCGCGCCAGATGCTCGGGCGCGATGCCGCGTCCGCTATCGCTGACGGTCAGCTCGACGCCCTCGGCCAGCACCCGCGTCGTCAGCGCGATGTCGCCCTCGCCGTCGATGGCCTGCACGGCGTTGAGCAGCAGGTTGCGGATCACCTGGGCCATCTGCGGCGCATTGCATTCCACTTCCGGCAATGCCTCCCGATTTTGGGAAAGCTTGATGCGCGCGCCGAAATCAACCGCCATCACGCCGAGCACGCTGTCCAGCACGTGATTGAGATCGACCGTCTGCCAGTCCGCCTGATCGACGAATGAAAAGTCGCGCAGATCCTGGACGATGCGCTTGACGCGGGCGAGACCGGCCAGCGTGTCGTCGATCATGGCCGGAAAATCCTCCCGGATATAGGCCAGGTCGATTTGCGCCTCGATCTGCCGGCATTGCGCCTCCACTTCCGGCGAAGCGGGCTGGCAGGCGGCAAGCAGTGCGCGTTGCCGGCTCAGGCCGTCGACCAGCGCGTCGACATAGGATTTCATCGTCCCGACATTCGACGAGATGTAGCTGAGCGGATTGTTGATCTCATGCGCCACGCCGGCAGCCAGTTGACCGACAGCCGCCATCATCTGCGACTGGAGCAACTGGCTGCGCGTATCGGCCAGCTTGTCGATCAGCCGCTGCTGTTCCGTCCGCTCTTCCGTCAGCGCATTGTTGGCTACTTCCAGCGCCTGGGTGCGCTCCTGAACCCGCTGTTCCAGCTGCCGCTCGCTGTCGCGCAAGGCCACCTCGGCCTGCCAGTGCTCGAAAATCTCGGTCTGCAAACTTTCGTTCGCCTCGTTGAGCGCCGCCGTCCGGCGGGCGATCTCGGCCGACAGCAACACCGGCTGCCGCAGAACCTGCAAGGCCAGAAAAGCCGATAGCGCCGCGATCAGGAGCGCACCCAGGATCATCCAGGTGAGCGTCAGCGGCGGGCTGTGCCAACCCTCCTTGCGCTCCACCAGCAGTGACCACTGACCATTGGGAACAGTCACCGGATACTCGACCGCGTCCTCCAGCCGAGCTTTTCCGGATGCCCAGATGGTCTGCACTTCGCCCGTATCGGGATGCACCCGGTTCAAGGCGTATTCGTGCTCCTGTCGGCGGTCCTCGCCCAGCGCACTGGCCCGCAGGAGGTCGGAAATCCGGATGACGGCGGTGACGAAGCCCCAGAAGCGCTCTTCCGACGTTCCCGCCTCGATGAACACCGGTAACCGCCCAACCACGGCCGTGCCGCCCTGACGCAGCTCGAACGGACCGGCCAACGTGAGCTTGCGTGTTTGCAGGGCGAGAAATGCCTCCTTGTTGCGCGCCGGATCGGCCAGCAGATCATGGCCGAGCGCCAATTCGTTGCCCTGAATCGGGACGATGTGGCGAATCACGCCATTCGGCGCCAGCTGCAAGGAACTCAGGCCACCGTACATGTCCAGCATTTCGCCGGCCAGTGCCTCGAAGCCCTTGAGTTCCCCCCGGCCCTGCCGAAGCAGCGCAGCCAGCGCATAGGTTGCCGACAGGGAACGCACGACCTGCTCCTGCAGCAGGTGCCCATGGAGCGATGCCGCTTCGAGCGCCTCGCGCTGGTGTTCTTCGACCTCGGAACGATCCACCCAGGCGACCACGCCGAGGCCGGCCATCAGGACAGCCAGAAATACCGCCACCACCTTGGCAACAAGCCCCTGGAAAAACGGCGCATGCAGCTGCTCGGTCGACTCGGAATCTCCGCTCGTGGCTGAGCGGACGGAAAAAAAAGACCTGTTCATGATGAATCGCGAAGCAAGTCCCGAGCCGTCCCCGGCTACACGGCCTGTTCGCCGGCCCGAGGCGTCGCTGGCACACAACCTGCAGTTCCCGACCCAAGTTCATTACCCAGCCAGCCCCGGAGATACACCATGCGCCTTACCCAACTCCTTCTCGTCATGACCGCCCTCGGACTGTCCGACAACAGCCTGGCCATGGACGAAGCCGCTGCCGAAAGCCTGGCGCGCAAGAGCGGCTGTTTCAAGTGTCATGCCGTCGAAAAGAAGAAGGATGGCCCGCCCTACAAGGAAATCGCCGGCAAATGGAAGGGCAAGCCCGATGCGGAACAGAAGCTGAGCACGCATATCACCACCGCGCCCAAGGTCAAGATCGAAGGCAAGGAAGAAGAACACGAACAGTTGAAGAGCAAGGACCCGGCCGAAGTGAAAAACGTCGTGCAGTGGATTCTCAGCCGCTAAGGCCACTCCCGAGTCCGACAACCTCATTCTCAAAATCGAGACACCGAAATATGCCTAAAGTCATAATACTTTCGATCTACATAACTTGCATGGCATTAGCCGGTCTGAGCGGCAGTGCGCAAGCCAATGAAAACAAGGCGCAAGTTAACAAAGGCCTTATTTTCGACGGCGACGCCAAATGCACGAAGTGTCACGATGAGAATGAAAGCAACCCCGTTCTCAGTATTGGAAAGACGCGCCACGGCACCAGTGCCGACGGCCGTCTGCCCAGTTGCGCGGGCTGCCATGGCGAGAGCGAGACACACGTCAACAAGCCGGAAGGCAGGAAGGATAGGCCGAAACCGACCTTCCCGTTCGGCAAGCAGACGCAGAACGACATCAACGGCCACAACGAAGTCTGCGAAAGCTGCCACAAGGGCGGCAAGATGATTCACTGGACGAGCAGCATCCACGCTGCCCGCGATGTTGCCTGCACCTCCTGCCATCAACTGCACACCGCCCACGACAAGGTCCGCGACAAGCGCACCCAGCCGGCAGTCTGCTTCACATGCCACAAGGAACAGCGTGTGCAGGCCAACAAGCCCTCACACCACCCCATCCTCGAAGGGAAGGTTGTCTGCTCCGACTGCCACGCCTCGCATGGCTCGGCCGGGCCCAAGCTGATGCAGCGCGACAGCATCGCCGACACCTGCTTTACCTGCCACATGGAAAAACGCGGTCCCTTCGTCCGCAAGCATGAACCGGCCGAAGACTGCACGATCTGCCACAACCCGCACGGCTCGGCCATCGACAACCTGCTCAAGACGCGGCCGCCCTTCCTCTGCCAGCAATGTCACGAACCCGCATCGCATCAGGGCGGCTTCCCCGGCATGGCTGCCGGCAAGTCGACCACGGCCGGACAGCAGGGCATCACCAACGCCCGGGCCTGCCTGAACTGCCACACCAACATCCACGGCACCAACAATCCTGCCAACCAGGGCAACGAACGGACTTTCCGCCGGTAACAGGAGCGCGCAACCATGAACAAACTTTCCATCACGCCCGCCCGTTTCCAGCGCACGGTCCTCGCCGTTGCCGTCGGCCTTGCCATGACCCAGGTCGCCCGAGCCGACACCGACGATGAGGTCGAACAGCTCATCCGGCCGGACAGCTCGGTTTCGGTGGGCATCGGCAACGTCAGCACGACCGGCCAGCGTTTCAGCATGTACAACGGCCTTCAGGACCAAGGTATCGTCGGCCTTCTGGACTTTTCCTACATCCGCCGCAACGACGCAACGGGAACCTGGTATCGCGCCAGCGGCCGCAATCTCGGCCTGAATACCCGCGAACTCAGCCTCGAACACGAAAGACAGGGTAGCTGGCGCTATTTCCTCGACTACAGCGAAATCAGCCGGGTGACGCCCTACAGCGTGATCACCGGCGTCCAGGGCATTGGCTCGGCCCAGCTGACCGTCCCAAGTTCGCCGTCGACCAACAACAGCCAGTTCACCCTGCAGACGGAACGCCAGCGGACGGCTTTCGGCCTGTCGGCCGCGCTGATCGACAAGCTGCAGCTGCGACTCAACCTGCAGAACGAGGACAAGAGCGGCGAACGGATGTTTGGGCGAGGCACGACCGGAGGGACCGGGGGAATGGAGTTCCTGGCCGAGCCCATCCAGCACAACACCAAGCAGATCGATCTGGTGCTCGATTACACAGGCGAAAAACTGCAATTGTCGGGCGGCTACTATGGCTCCTTCTTCAAGAACGAGAATCCGGTGCTCCGGGTCCAGGGCGGCGTTACCGGCTTCAACTCCGGCGTCGGCACGGTGGGCGTTCCCTTCGACAATATCGCCTTGCCACCTGACAACCAGGCGCACCAACTGCACCTTTCCGGGGGCTACCAGTTTTCGCGCACGACCCGCCTGAACTTCAAGGTCGCGCAAAGCATCGCCTTGCAGAACGACGATTTCATCGGCGTTCGTTTCTACAACACCGGCAACAATGGCGTGAGTGCCAATACCTCGGGCCGCACCGACCTGGGTGGCCGGGTCGACACCACGCTGGCCAACGTCAGCCTGACATCCCGCCCGATCACCAACCTCTCGCTGCTCGGCAACCTGCGCTACGAAGAACGCCACGACAAGACGAAAGTCGCCCCGTATATCACCACCCTGGGCGGCACCGGGGCGGCGCCCGTGCTGAGCAACCTGACCGGCACGTCGACGACGGACGGTTTCAACGAACCGCGCTCACTGACCAACTGGTCGGGCAAGGTCGAAGCGAGCTACGCCTTGCCGCAGGGCTACCGGGTGACCGGTGGCGTCGAGTACGACTCGAAGGAGCGCAGCGTTTCCGGCGTACGCGTCGTCGGTTACCGCGAAAAGGTTGAAGAAAACACCTATCGCCTCGAACTGAAACGTGCCATGGCCGAAACCCTGACCGGATCGCTCGCCTACCTGTACAGCGACCGGACGGGGAGCGATTACCGGAATCTGGTCACCCTGAACGGCGTCAATTCGTACCCGACCTACAGCGGAACGCTCAGTTGCGGCCAGGCCATCCCGGCGGCCCAGCTGCAAGTCAGCCGTTGCGGGCTGCTCCAGCCGATCTACATGGCTGACCGGGAACGCCAGAAGATCCGCTTCATCAGCGACTGGACTCCTTTCGACCAACTCTCCCTGCAACTGATGATCGAGGGGGCCAGCGACAACTACGGTAATGGCCGGGGGACACCGGATATCGGCGTGCGTCGCGGCGACGCCAAGCTGGTTTCGCTGGATGCCAGCTACCAGGCGACGGAGCGCTGGAAGTTCAACACCTGGCTCTCGCGTACCGAAAGCAGCATCGACCAGGCGACGATTGCTTCGGTGACGGCAATGTCCAACGCCGGTGCAATCGTCTGGTCATCGCGCCAGAAGAACACCGTCGACTCGCTGGGCATCGGCACGCGCGGAACGCTGCCCAAGGGAATCGAGATCGGTGCCGACCTCATTTATGCCTATGACAAGACCAGCTACCGCATGTCGAACGAGCGTTACGCCGCCTTTTCGACCGCGACTTCTCCCGGCGCCATGCCGGACATCAGCTACCGCCAGCAGACGCTGCAACTGTTCGGCATCTACCCCGTCGACAAGCGCCTGAGCGTCCGCCTCGACTACATTCTCGACCACCGGAACATCGACGACTGGACCTGGAGCAACTGGGTCTATACCGACGGCACCCGGGTCGTCGTCAATCCCGACAACACGGTTCACTTTGTCGGCCTATCGATGCGCTACACCTTCCAGTAAACAAAAATGAAACCGTCTGCCATTTCATTCAAGCCGGGTTTTCTGGAAGGCTTGTACAACGTCAAGATCTGGATACGTCTGGTCGTTTCGATTGGCTTGATGCTGAGCCTGGCCTGGGGCGGGATGATCTACTGGACCGTCCATCAACAGCGAAATCTGGCGTTTCATCAGGCCAGGGACCTGGCGATGAGCGTCAACCAGCTGACCATGGCCAACCTGCTGTTCATGAAGGTCACCAAGACCATCAAGAAACGCAATGTCTACTACGACCAGGTCCGCCAGTCGGAAGCGGTCAAGGATCTGCGCATTATTCGCGGCGCCGGCGTCATTCATGAAATGGGCGATGGCGACGAGAACGAGATGAATCCGAACGCGCTCGAGAAACAGGTTCTCGAGAACGGGAAGGTTCTTTTCCAGGAGGCGGTCGATCCCAAGCACGGCCCCGTCCTGCTCGCCATTTTCCCGGCCATTGCCTCCAAGAACTATCTGGGACGCGATTGCCTGGAATGCCATGAAGAAGCCAAGGAAGGCGAGATTCTTGGCGTCGTCTCGATGAAGGTCACCCTCTCCGACCTCGAGGAGTCGGTGTCCGAATCGCGGACCAATCTGATCCTGGCCACCATCCTGATTTCCCTGCCCCTGCTCTTCTTCATCTTCATCTTCGTGCGCAGCTTCGTGACCAGGCCGCTGGCGGTCATGGCCTCGAACCTGGCAGCCATTGCCAATGGCGAGGGCGATCTGCGCAGCCGCCTGCCGGTTCGTGGCACGGACGAAGTCGGTGAGGCGTCGATCGCCTTCAACTCGATGATGGAAAAGTTGCAGACCCTGATCAACCAGATCAACTGTATTGCCTCCCGCGTCGCCCAGTCGGCGGTCTGCCTGCGCAGTCGCACCGGTGAAGTGGCCAAGGGCTCGGTCGCCCAGCGGGAACAATCGGAAAACGCCGCCGCGGCCCTCGACGAGATTGCCGTGGCCGTCTCCAGTGTCAGCCAGTCCTGTGCCCAGGTGCACGAACTGACCCGGGACAGCCAGAAGCGCACGATGGAAGGCAAGGAAAGCCTGGCCTACCTGCAGAGCCAGGTGAATCTGGTCGAAAAGGCGGTTGGCGATATCGCCCAGAAGGTCGAGCGCTTCGTCGCCAGCACCGTGTCGATCACCCGCATGACGCAGGAGGTCAAGGACATTGCCGACCAGACCAACCTGCTCGCCCTGAATGCCGCCATCGAGGCCGCCCGGGCCGGCGAGATGGGACGCGGCTTTGCCGTGGTGGCCGACGAGGTCAGGAAGCTGGCCGAGAAGTCCAGTCGTTCGGCCAGCCAGATCGACACGCTGACCACCGAACTGGGCACCGAATCGGATCAGGTCCGCCATGCCCTGCAGCACGGCCTGGGCGTCCTGGCCTCGAGCCACGATTCGATGTCGGAAGTCGCGAATGTCCTCGACGGCGCCGCAATTTCGGTCAATCATGTGGCGCAGGGCATGGCCGCCGTGCACGATGCGACCGAACAGCAGAACCAGGCATCCGGTCTGGTCTCGGCGCAGGTCGACTCGATTGCCAGCCTGGCCAACGAGAACGGCAATGTCATCGAAGCCATGAACGAATCCATGCAGGAACTGAGTCATTTGGCCCAGACCCTGGAACAAGAACTAAGCCGGTTCAAGACCTGAACCCGGGGAGACTGCATTGCGCAAGGTACTGGAAGCAAGCGAACGTCGAAAACGGCGCGATCCGGAAATCAAGGTCTGGGATCGCTTCGTTCGCATTCACCACTGGCTGCTCGTACTCGCCTTCGCGACGCTCTATTTCGAATCGAAGAAGTTTCCGCTCCACCCCTACGCCGGCTACCTGATCTGCATCCTGCTGCCGATGCGGATCTTCTGGGGTTTCAAGGCCAAGGGCGCCGCCCGCTTCTCGAGCTTCCTGTATTCCCCCAGGGAGACCCTGGCCTATTTCCTCGAGGCCCTGCGCGGCAAGGCGTCGTATTACTACAGCCACAACCCGCTCGGCGCCGCCATGGTCTACGCGCTGATTGCCAGCCTGGGCGCGACCTGCCTGCTCGGCCTGCTGGCCTACAGCGCCAGCCAGCAACTGGGCCCGTTTGGCGCCCGCGTGCCGGCCGATTGGGAGGATATCCTGATCGAATGGCACAGCCGCTGCGGGCATGCCGTTGCCCTGCTCGTCTGCGGCCACCTTTTCGGCGTCCTGTGGGCGGCCCGCCTGCACCGGGAGAACTACGTCCTGGCCATGCTGACCGGACTACGCCGCATTCCCCGGGCCATTCCCCTGCCCCCCGGCGCCAGTCACCCCGAGGCTCCGAAGGACGAAAGCCTGTTCCGGCAAAAGATCATGAACTGGCTGAACTTCAAGTGGCCATTTGTCGGCACGCTGATCCTGATGGGCCTCCTGGCGCTTGGTTTCCTGTTGCCGATCATTCATTTCCTGACCGGCCTCAACAAGATTTTGCCCGCCTACTGAGTTTTCCCGGGGGGATGGTCTGTCTCTTGCTATGACTATAGTAATAGTCACTCAGAGCACAACCATCATGACCCAAACTCTCACCAAATCCATCAAGCCTTCCCAAGATCCGCTGGGCGATTACATCGTCGGCGTCAGCCAGTTGCCGGGCAAACTGCACCAGATCGCTGATAACCAACGTCAAATCGCCGGCAGCCTCGGCCGTGCCGTCATTGCCTTGCGCTCGATGGCCGCGCTGAACAAGGGACGGAGCTATCCCGAAACGAAGAATTTGACTCCCATTACCGGGAACGTTTCGGCATCCTGTTAAGCAGGCCAAGGCCATGACCCAATATCGCACCGCGCCGATTTGCTGGAATCAGGATTACAGCGTCGGCGTCGACATACTGGACCGCCATCATCAGACACTGGCCTCCCTGATCAACCAGCTCGCCGAGCGCACCGAGGACAACATCAAGTCGGAAAAAATGGTCGATATCCTCACGGCGCTGGTCAGCTACGCCGAATACCATTTCCGCCACGAAGAAGATCTCATGGCCGCAGCGGGTTACGTCGACCTGGAAAACCATCGGCTTGAACACCGCCATTTCTGCGAAATCATTGCCGAAACCTGTTACGGCGCGACCCTGGGCATCGTCGGGGTCAAGGAATTGTTCAGCTACCTGACACGCTGGTGGCGGAACCATATCCTCCTCGAGGACATGAAATACAAGCCCTACCTGGCCAACACGCCGGAAACCGAGGCGGCATGACCCGAAACGCCGCGCTGTTTGCCCTGACGGCCCTGTGCTGCGGCCAGTTCGCCATGGCGCAAACCATGGTCCCCAAGCTCGACCAGGATGGCCGCAAGGGCGAGGTCGCCCGCCAGGCCAAACAGAAGGCGGCCGAACGCTTCAATGCCATCGACAAGAATCAGGATGGCCGCCTTTCGCCGGAGGAAGTGGCGCAGGACGCCCCCTACCTCGCCGAAAAGTTCAGCGAGCGCGACCTCAACCGCGACGGCTTTCTGAGCTGGGAAGAATACGTCGGCCACAGCCGCTGGGAACGTTAAACCGCCCATGGACATGATTGAAACCCCGATCCGCACCGCCAGTTCCACGACCCCGCCCGCCGCCCCGCCCATCGCGGACGTCCGGCTCTCGCTCGAGCAATGGAGCCGACTCGACATCGAGACGACGGCCAGCCGACTGGCTGCCATCGCCCACCCCCTGCGCCTGGCCATCGTCTGCCTGCTTGCCGAGGGCGAACGTTCGGTCGGCGACATCAGCGAGGCGATCGGCACATCGCAACCGAACGTGTCGCAACACCTGACCCTAATGCACAACCGCAAACTGGTGCGCAGCCGGAAGGAGGCCAATCGCGTCTTCTATTCGCTCAGCGACGACAAGATCATCGCGTTGCTGCCGCTCATTTGCTGCGTGGCCAAGGTGCCCGAACACCCGAACTGACATTTCGAATTTGGCCATTTTTTCCGGTTGACCGTCAAAGGCCCGCTTTACGCCGGAAACCGGCCCGCTTTACGCAAAACGACATCATCTCCCGCCATGAACGCACCTGCCCTGCCCCCCGAACTGCCTTCGACCCGCGCCACCCCGTGGACCATCGACCACGCCGAAACGCTGTTCGCCCAGCCCTTCATGGATCTCGTCTGGCAAGCCCAGGCCATCCATCGCCTGAACTTCGACCCCAATGCGATCCAGCGTTCGGCCCTGTTTTCGATCAAGACCGGCGGCTGTTCGGAGGATTGCAAATACTGCTCCCAGTCGGCCCGGCACGGCACCGCCGTCGAACGCGAACCGCTCAAGCCGATCGCTGAGGTACTCGCCGCCGCCGCGGAAGTGAAGAAAAAAGGCGCCACGCGCTTCTGCATGGGCGCCGCCTGGCGCAACCCGAAGGAAAAGGACCTCGATGCCGTGGTCGACATGGTCGAGCAGGTCAAGGCCATGGGGCTGGAAACCTGCCTGACGCTCGGCATGCTCAAGCCCGGGCAGGCTGAACGACTGAAAGCGGCTGGCCTGGATTTCTACAACCATAACCTCGACACCGACGCCGCGTACTACCCGCAGATCGTGACCAGCCACACCCACGCCGACCGCATCGAGACCATCGACCGGGTGCGCCAGGCCGGCATCAAGATCTGCTCCGGCGGCATCGTCGGCATGGGCGAAACCCGCCGCCACCGGGCCGGGCTGCTCGTCCAGTTCGCCAACATGAAAACGCCGCCGGAATCGGTGCCGATCAATCATCTGGTCGCCATCCCCGGCACGCCGCTCGCCGACTGCCCGCCGCTCGACCGCTTCGAATTCGTGCGCACCATCGCCGTCGCCCGCATCCTGCTGCCCCGCGCCTTCATCCGCCTCTCGGCCGGCCGGCGCGAGATGAGCGAGGAACTTCAGGCCCTCTGCTTCCTGGCCGGCGCCAATTCCATTTTCTACGGCGAAGAACTCCTGACCGCCGAAAACCCGTCGATGAGCGCCGACGACGCCCTGTTCGAGAAACTGGGACTACAGGCGATTTGACCGGGCCAGCCGGTCACGCTGGACTACAGCGGTAGCTCGGCCTGCACGGCCGCCGGCGAGGCGCCCACGGCGCTGGCCGGCAGCAAGGTGCTGGCGCGAACGCCGAGTAGACGAATACGCTGATCCAGCGCCACCCGTTTCAGGCACTCCCCCGCTGCCTTGCGGATCTCGCGGCCATCGGCGGTCGGCGCCGGCAAGGTGATGTCGCGCGTCACCGCCTGGAAATCGGCGTAACGCAGCTTGATGCCGATGGTCCGGGCGACGTAGCCCTTGCGGTGCAGATCGTCGGCGACGCGCAGGCAGATGCTGGTGAAGGCTTCCGACAGCTCGGCCCGGTCCTGGCGGACATGCAGGTCGCGCTGAAAGGTGCTCTCCCGGCTGATCGATTTCGGCTCACGCGCCGTCTTGATCGGACGCTCGTCGATGCCATGCGCCACCTCGTGCAGCCACGTCCCCATGGTTCGCCCGAAATGGCGGACCAGCCGTTCGACCGGCGTTGCTGCCAGTTCGCCGATGGTCACGATGCCCATCTGCGCCAGCCGCTCGTTGGCCTTGGGGCCGATGCCGTTGATCTTCCGGGCTGCCAGCGGCCAGATGCGCGCGGGAATGTCGGCCAGCCCGAGCAGCGTGATGCCATCCGGCTTGTCGAGATCGGAGCAGATCTTGGCCAGCAGCTTGTTCGGCGTGATGCCGATCGAACAGCTCAGGCCGGTCGCCTCGAACACCGCCTGCTTGATGCGCCGGGCCAGCGGCAGGCTCTCCTCGTCAATTTCCGTCAGATCGATGTAGATCTCGTCGATCCCGCGATCCTCGATACACGGCGCAATGCTGGCGACCGCCGCCTTGAAGCGGCGCGAATACTCCCGGTAGGCCTCGAAATTGGCCGGCAGAAGAATCGCGTCCGGCGCCAGTTGCGCCGACTTCATCAGCCCCATGGCCGAAAACACCCCCAGCGCACGCGCTTCGTAGGTCGAGGTCGTGACCACACCGCGCCCCGCGTAATCCCGCAATCGGGCAAAGGTATGGCTCCCGTCAGGCTGCCTTACGGGCTGATGCACGCTGCGCCCGCCCACTACCACCGGCTGCCCGCGCAGTTCCGGATAATGCAGCAGCTCGACCGATGCAAAGAAGGCATCCATGTCGAGATGGGCGATGCGCCGCTGGCGGATAGGGACTGAATTCATGACTGGATGAATATACAGAATATCAAGCATTCAAAAAAGCAGCCACGGCGCCTGAAAACAGGCGAAAAAAATGGCCGCTCAGGGCGGCCGAAGTACCTCAGAGGACGGGTATCGCTCAGTGCTTGAGGAAATCGAGCACCATGCGGTTGAACTTCTCGGCATGCTCCCACTGCGCCCAATGACCGCAGCGGTTGAAGATATGCAGTTCAGCATTCGGCATGCCCCAGATCAGGCGCAGACCGACATCCATCGGCACGAAACGGTCGTCGCGCCCCCAGATGACCAGCGCCGGCGCCGTCACTTCGCCCAGGCGATGGCCGTAGTCGGGGAACTGCTTGGGATTGGCGGCAAAGCTCTTGACGAAATTCTCCAGGTGATCGCGGCGGGACAGCATGTTGTTCAAACGCGCCTGGTAGAGATCCTCGGTCAGGCTGCTCGCATCGAACACGAAGACGGCCATCATTTTCTTGAGATTCTCTATGGTCGGGTCGCGGTAAAGCGCCTGGATCAGCTTGATGCCTTCGGTCGGCATGGGCACGAACTGGCTCGGCCCACCGGTGCCGCCGCCCATCAGGACCAGCTTGCCGACCTGGGCCGGATAGCTCAACGCAAACGCCACCGCGCTGTGCCCACCCATCGAGTTGCCGATGATGTGCACCTTGCTCAGGCCGAGCGCATCGAGCAGCCCCTTCAGCGAGCGGGCATTGAGGTCGGAGCGCGAGCCCGTGCACACGATCGGATCGCTCTTGCTCCATCCCGGGCAGTCCATGAGGATGACGCGGTAGCCGGCCGCCACGAGCGGCTCGACGTTGCGGTTGAAATTGGCCCAGCCACTGGCACCGGGGCCGGAGCCGTGCAACATGACGACCGTCTCGCTGCCGCTGCCGCAATCGTTGTAGTGCAGCTGCAATTCCTGCTCGCCGTCCTTGATGCGGACAAACTTGCTGGTGGCGGCCTCGGTCAGGGGGGTTGTGCTCATACGCTGCTTCCTTCCATGAAAATTGTGGGGGTCAGTTGCCGAAGGGGCGCGGACCAAAACCGATCGGTGCCGGTGCGCACTCGACCAGACGCGAGAAGAGCGCCGAGAAATCCTCCGCCGCGCCGTCCTTGCCCGATTTGGTCTGCATTTCAGCGCGAAATGCCGCATCCAGCTCGACCCAGTCATCAGCTGTCAGATGCGTCCGCAGCAAGGGCAGAACCTCGTCCTCCTCGAGCATCATGTGCTCCCGGTAGAACTCGGCGTAGATATCGAAAGCCTGGGCAAATTCCTTGAACCGGCCATGATCGGCCACATAGCTGGCCAGCGCGCCTTCCAGCGCCGCCATGCGTTGCGGCGCAGCGGCGTGCTGCTGGCCGAGCTTGGCCAGGGCCTCGGCCCCCTCTCCGGTGCGTTCCGGCAAACGCCGGAACAGCAGGTCTTCCTTCGGGTGGTGGCGTTTCTCGGCATAGGCATCGAGGTAATGCACCATGGCCTGAAAGAGCTTGATGTCGGCCTCGAGCCTGCCGGCCGAAATTTCCTTGAGCATGAAGCGGATGGCATGCAGGATGGCGGCCAGCGACTGATGCTCCTCGCCGATGATGTGAAGTGCTTCCATATCTGTTCTCCAATCGCTGTCAGGTCGACAGCAGTTCCTGGTGCTTGCTCGCCAGGCCGAGGTAGCTCTCGATGACGCGCGGGTCGTTGCGCAGCATCTCCGCTTCGCCGTGCATCTTGACCGCCCCGTTTTCCAGCACATAGGCGTAGTCGGCGACCTGCAGCGCAGCGCGCGCATTCTGTTCGACGAGCAGAATCGAGACGCCACGCCGGCGCAGTTCGGCGATGATGCGGAAGATCTCGCGCACGATGAGCGGCGCCAGACCGAGGCTGGGTTCGTCGAGCATGAGCAGCTTGGGCTTGGCCATCAGGGCGCGACCGACCGCCAGCATCTGGCGTTCGCCGCCCGACATCGTGCCGGCCGCCTGCAGACGGCGTTCCTTGAGACGCGGGAAGAGTGCATAGACCTCTTCCATGGTTTCAAGGTGGTCGCGATGGCCATGCCGGTTGCGCTGGAAGGCGCCGAGCAGCAGGTTGTCCTCGATGCTCATGGTGCCGAACAGCTCGCGCTTTTCCGGCACCAGGTTCATGCCGCGGACGACCATGCGCTCGACTTCCGGCACCTGTTCGATGCTGCCGTCGAAGGCAACCTGACCGGAAGACGGCAGCAGGCCCATGATCGCCGACAGGGTCGTCGTCTTGCCGGCGCCGTTCGGACCGATGACGGTGACGATCTTGCCCTCGCCGACTTCCAGGCTGATCTTGCTGACCGCCTCGACCTTGCCGTAGGCGACCGAGAGGTCTTTGACTTCCAGTACATTGGCCATGTCAGACCCCTCCCAAATAGGCTTCGAGCACGGCCGGATCCTTCTGGATTTCCTCCGGCAGGCCCTCGGCGATCTTTTCGCCGAATTCCATGACCACCACGCGGTCGACGAGGCTCATGACGAAATCCATATCGTGCTCGACGATAAGCACGGCCATGCCTTCCGACTTGAGGCGCTTGAGCAGTTCGGCGAGCGCCTGCTTCTCCTTGAGGCGCAAACCGGCGGCCGGCTCGTCGAGAAGCAGCAGGCAGGGATCGGAAGCCAGGGCACGGGCGATTTCGAGAATGCGCTGTTGACCAAGGGCCAGGCTGCCAGCCTCGACATGCATGAATTCGCCCAGTCCGACGCGTTCGACCTGAATCGCCGCTTCGCGCAGGAGGCGTGCCTCTTCTTCCCGATCCAGACGCCAGGCGGCCGGCAGGACGCTCTTGCTGCCGCGCATGTGGGCGCCGATGGCGACATTTTCCAGCACACTCATATTGGGCAGCAGGCGAACGTGCTGGAAGGTCCGGCTCATGCCGAGCGCCGCGATTTCCCGCGAGCTGTGGCCGGCCACCGGCTTGCCGCGGAACAGCACCTCGCCGGAAGTCGGCGTATCGACACCGGAAAGCTGGTTGAACATCGTGCTCTTGCCAGCGCCGTTCGGGCCGATCAGCGCCAGGATCTCGCCGGCTTCGACGTGCAGGCTCATGTTGTTGTTGGCAACCAGACCGCCGAACTTGCGTGTCACGGCCTTGGCTTCGAGAATCACCTCGCCATGCGGCGGCTGGGCTTTCTTCGGCAGCGCTTCGGCGGTGGCATCGATCACTTTCGGGTCGATGCGCACCGGCACCAGTCGGGCGAGCAGCGGCCACAGACCATCGCGTGCCCGGTGCAGGAGGACGATCATCATGAGGCCGAAAACGATGGTTTCGTAATTGCCGGCCGAGCCGAACAGCTTGGGCAGGATATCGCCCAGCCACTGTTTGAGGACGGTAATCACCCCGGCGCCGACCAGCGCGCCCCAGACCTGCCCGGCACCACCGACAACGGCCATGAACAGGTACTCGATGCCGATGTGCAGGCCGAAAGGCGTCGGGTTCACGAAGCGTTGCAGGTGGGCGTAGAGCCAGCCGGCGGCGCAGGCATGCAGCGCGGCGATGACGAAGATCACCATGCGTGCCCGCGAAGTATCGACGCCCATCGCCTCGGCCATCACCATGCCGCCCTTCAATGCGCGGATAGCGCGGCCTTCGCGCGAATCGAGCAGGTTCTTGGTCGTGAACAACGCGGCCAGCACGAAGGCCCAGACCAGATAGTAGAAATAGCGGTTGTCGACCAGTTCGAAGCCGAAGAGGTTGATCGGCGGCAGGTTGGACAAGCCGGCGTGACCGCCAAGGAATTCCATGTTGCCGAACAGGAAGAACAGGCTGATCCCCCAGGCCATGGTCCCGAGCGGCAGATAGTGGCCGGACAGCTTGAGGGTGACCGAACCGAGGATCACGGCCACCGTCGCCGTCAGCACCAGTCCGACGACCAGCGCCGCCCACGGCGAACCGCCGGCGAAGCCGATCCACGAGGGCAGCTCGGCCGAGGTGGTCAGCCAGGCCGTCGTGTAGGCGCCAAGGCCGACGAAAGCAGCCTGCCCGAAGGAGGTCAGACCACCGACGCCAGTCAGCAGGACGAGGCCGATTGCGACCAGGGCCGACAGGCCGACGTAATTGAGCAGCGTGACGTAGAACTCGGGCAGCGCCAGGGGTGCGAGCAAGAGCAGGCCAAGAAAGACGGCCAGCACCACACGCGGGCTGATCCAGCCGTCACGCCGGGCCGTCGTCACGACATGCGCCGTTTCCTCTTCCTCGACATGGTGCGTCGACCACGACAGCCAGATGAGCACCGGGATGATCAGCGTGAACACCAGCACATCCTTGAAGGCGCTGGCCCAGAAGGACGAGAAGGATTCGAGCAGGCCGACGATGATGGCACCCGCCGCGGCCAGCGGGTAGCTGGCCAGGCCGCCGATAATGGCGGCGACGAAGCCCTTGAGACCAACGAGGAAGCCGCTGTCGTAGTAAACAGTGGTCAGCGGCGCGACGAGCAGCCCGGACAAGGTGCCGATCAGCGCCGCGAAGAAGAAGGTCTGGCGACCGGCCAGCGCCGGCGAGATGCCCATCAAGCGCGCGCCGTTGCGGTTGATCGCCGTGGCGCGCAGGGCCTTGCCGGCCAGCGTGCGGTCGAAGTACAGGTACAGCCCGACGATGAGCAGCAAGGACGCCAGCAGGACGACGAGGGTGTGCCCGCCGACCATGAGCGAACCGATCTCGAGCTGCGCATCGCTGAACGGCGCCGTGCGCGAGCCTTCCGGCCCGAAGATGAGCAGGCCGAGACCGACCATGAGCAGGTGCAGCGCCACCGAGATGATGAGCAGGATCAGAACCGGCGCTTCGGCCACCGGCTGGAACGCGACGCGGTAGAGCATCGGCCCCATCGGCACGACGACGGCCAGGGTCAACAGCGCCTTCACCACATGCGGCAAGTCCTGCAACGGCAGGAACCAGAGCAGCCCGAGGGCAGCCAGCGGATAGGCCAGGTTCCAGAGCAGCGACTTGCCAAGCTGGCGTCGCCCGGGCTTCGAATCGATGATGTCTGCCGCCAGCGTCAGCACGCCAGCCCCGAGCAGCAGCCAGACGGTGCCAGGAAAATGCCCTCCTTCCAGGGCGGCCATGGTGAGGGCGCCCCAGGCGAGAAACTCGCCCTGCGGTATGAAGATGATGCGGGTGACCGCAAAAACAAGCACCAGCGCCAGCGCCAACAAGGCGTAGACGGCGCCATTGGTGACGCCATCCTGGGCCAGTAAAGCAAATATTTCGGCATCCATGGAGGACTCCTGTGGTCCCGTAACACGCCGTCAGGGCGTGTTACGGTCAACCGGAAAAAACGGCCAAAAATGAAAACGGAGCGAGCCGTGTACGCCTGAGATCAAACGGTCAATCCCCGTTCTCTAGCCATGGTGATGGCGGTGTCTTCGATCATGTCCTCCTGCCCGCCGACCATGCCGCGACGGCCGAGCTCTACCAGGATGTCCCGCGCCGGCACGCCGTACTTGGCAGAAGCCCGTTTGGCAAAGAGCAGGAAGGAGCCATAGACGCCGGCATAACCGAGCGTCAGTGCATCGCGGTCGATGCGGATCGGGAAGTCCATGATCGGCACGACGAGGTCTTCGGCGACGTCGGTGATCTTGGCGACGTCGACACCGGTTTCGATGCCCATCAGGCTGCACACGGCGATGAGGACTTCCATCGGGGTGTTGCCGGCGCCGGCACCGAGGCCAGCCGCTGCTGCGTCGATGCGGTTGGCACCGACTTCAATGGCGGCGATGGAGTTGGCGACGCCCATGGCGAGGTTGTGGTGACCGTGGAAGCCGAGTTCGGTTTCCGGCTTGAGGGCTTGTCGGACGGCGCTGAGTCGGGCCTTGACGGTTTCCG